>Ga0268264_10000184_pt1 | contig 131402 bp, 127 predicted proteins | sample KBSSwiS32_FD_190357 | JGI IMG/M metagenome (GOLD analysis project Ga0268264, IMG submission 190357) | Switchgrass rhizosphere microbial communities from Kellogg Biological Station, Michigan, USA - KBS Switchgrass S3-2 (SPAdes) (version 2) | ecosystem: Host-associated > Plants > Roots >... | reverse complement strand
CCCGTCGGTCACAATGCATCAACATTGCTCCCTCCTCGCGCCTGGCGCTGGGCCAAAATCGGCTCCGTCCCGGCGCTTCCATCTAACCGAAACAGGCTCTAGCGGGGGCGCTCCCCGTCCAAAAACCGCTCCACCGCACCCAAATCCACCTGCTTATCGAAAAACGTCTGCCCGATCCCGCGCGCCAGCAGGAAGGGGAGTTTGCCGCCCTCCATCTTCTTGTCGTGCATCATGTGCGCGACGAGCGTCGCGCTGCTCGCCTCGACGTGCGCCGCGCGCAAGGTCGCGGGGAGGCCGGCTGCTGCCAGGTGGGCGGTGACTTTGGCGGCGTCCGCCTCCGGGCACAGGCCGATCGCGGCGCTGAAGCGGAAGGCGAGGGCCATGCCGCAGGCGACCGCCTCGCCATGCAGGAGCGTGTCGGAATAGCCGGTCTCGGCCTCCAGCGCGTGGCCGAAGGTGTGGCCGAGGTTGAGCAGGGCGCGGCGGCCGGTCGTCTCATATTCGTCCTCGCCGACGATGCGGGCCTTGGCGGTGACGCTCTTTTCGATGGCGTATGCGCGGGCCTGCGCGTCGCCTGCGAAGAGGGCTGCGATGTTGGTGTCGCACCAGGCGAAGAAGGCAGGATCGTCGATCAGGCCATATTTGACGACCTCGGCATAGCCGGCGCGGACTTCGCGGGGCGGCAAGGTGTCGAGCGTGGTGGGATCGATCAGGACGTGGACCGGCTGATGGAAGGCGCCGACCAGATTCTTGCCGGCGCGGCTGTTGATCGCGGTCTTGCCGCCGACCGAGCTATCGACCTGCGACAGGAGCGTGGTGGGGATCTGGATGAAGGCGCAGCCGCGCTTCAGCACCGCCGCCGCGAAGCCGACGAGATCGCCGATGACGCCGCCGCCGAGCGCGATGATCGCGTCGCTGCGCTCGACGCCCTGGGCGAGCAGCCAATCGGTGACGGCTTCGAGACTGGCCCAGCTCTTGGTCGATTCGCCGGAGGGCAGGGTGAGGACCGCGGTGGCGACACCGGCGGAGGAGAGCGATGTCTGCAGGCGGAAGAGCTGGTTGGCGACGATGTTTTCGTCGGTGACGATCATCGCGCGGTTGCGGCGGATGAAGGGTGCGAGGAGCGCGGCGGCACTGTCCAGCGCGCCGGCCTCGATATGGATATCGTAGCTGCGGGAGCCGAGGGCGACGGGGATGGTTTTGGCGGGGGTGGTCATTGGGGGAATACCATTAGATTTCCCCTCCCTTTCAAGGGAGGGGTAAGGGGTGGGTGGCGAAGCCAAGGGCTCGATGCCCGCAGGCGCAGCTTTGCGCGATCAACGGGGAAGCTCGCTTCGCTCGCACCCACCCCTACACCCCTCCCTTGAAAGGGAGGGGGAATATTTGGGGCGTCCCTCACGCCGTCAGCGCCTTGACGATGTTCTCGACGGTCGCGTCGTGGGGGAGCGGCTGGCTGCGGACGTGGAAGGGGGCCTGAGCGTAGATCGGGTTGCGGATCGCGGCGAGCTCGCCGAGCGCTTCGCGGACGTCGCGGCCCTTGAGGAGGGGGCGGCTGCCGTCGCGGCGGCCGACGCGTTCGGCCAGCACATCGAGATCGGCATCGAGCCAGATGGCGTGGGCGCGATCGAGGATGAGCTGGCGGGTCTCGTCCTGCATGAAGGCGCCGCCGCCGGTGGCGATGATCTTCGGGCGGCCGTCGATCAGCCGAGCGATCACGCGGCGTTCGCCGTCGCGGAATTCCTTTTCGCCGAAGCGCTCGAAAATCTCGGCGATCGAGAGGCCGGCGGCGCGCTCTATCTCATGATCGGCATCGACGAAGGGGAGGCGCAGGCGGGCGGCGAGGCGCTTGCCGATCGTCGATTTGCCGACGCCCATCAGGCCGACGAGCACCAGAGGGCGATCAAAGCGCTTGTGTGTGTCGGGTAGCGTGGGCGACATCTCGAGGTCACTATACACAGGATCGGCGGCGGTACACATGTGCGCCAACTCGGGCAAAAATGGGTGCGTTGCAAGTCTGGCCGTTGCAACCGGCGAAGATGCGCGGCAAGGGAAAGACGAAGTAGAGGAATGCCATGTCGCGGTTCAGTTTGATCTTCCTGGTTGTCGTCGTGATCGTGGTGGCGGGGCTGATCGGCCTCGGCTTCACATCGCACGAAAGGCCGCTCGTTCCGGTCGAAAAGGCCATGCTGAATGAAGCCGCGCCCAAATAAGAAGACACTTCTGATCGGTTCGATTGCGCTCGCGGCGGTTGTCGCGGGGGCGGCTGCATGGGCGCAGGAGTCGCTGCTGCCGCCCGGTTTCGGGACGCAGCCGGCGCCGTCGAATCGGCCGCAGCAGGCGGGGACACCGGCGCCCGCTCCGGCGCCGGGGCAGGCTGTGCCCGAAGTGACGGCGCAGACGCCGGTGATGACGCTCGATCCGGCGATCTTTGCCGAGGCGGCGGAAGCGCCGAAGGAGGAACTGGCGGAGCTGCCGGCATCGGCGCGGCGATCGATCGATCGGGTCGGGCCGATCGCGGGGCTGGGCGCGCAGGCATGGGGGCAGAGCGACGGGCGCTTCCTGTCGATCCTGATGCGCAGGCTCGATGTGCCGATCACGTCGCGCTGGGCTTCGATCACATTGCGGCGCGCATTGCTGAGCCGGGTGGAGACGCCGCGCCACGTGAACGCGGCGGACTGGGTGGCGGAGCGCGCCTGGCTGCTGCTGCGGATGGGCGAAGCGGATGGCGCGCGGATGATCATCCAGAGCGTCGATGTCGAGGATTTCAACGCGAAGCTCTACGCGGTCGCGGGACAGAATGCGCTGGCGAACGCCGATGCGGCGGGGCTGTGTCCGCTGGCGAATGGCGGCGCGATCCGCAGCCGGGAATCGATCTGGCCGATGGCGCGGGCGGTGTGCGCGGCGCTCTCCGGCGACAGCGCGATCGCGGACGTGCTGATGGATCAGGCGCGGCGGCGGACGAGCGACCCGCGCGGGATCGACGTGCAGCTCGCCCAGCGGATGATGGGCGTGAACGGCGCGGGGCGGCGCGAGACTTTGGTCGAGTGGACCGGCGTCAACCAGTTGACGACCTGGCGCTTCGGCATGGCGAGCGCGCTGGGGCTGACGATACCCGACGATCTGATGCACAGCGTGGGGCCGCAGGTGGCCGCCTGGGCGGCGCGGGCGCCGATGCTGCCACCCGCCGAGCGGATCGGCGCGGCGATGACCGCGGCGCGGCTGGGGGTGTTCTCCAACTCGGCGCTGGTCGATCTGTACAGCGAGGTTGCCGAACAGAGCGAGGATTTCACGACCGATACGCCGGCCGGACGCCTGCGGGCCTGCTATGTCGGGAGCGACGCGGCGGCGAAGGTGGCGTCGATGCGCGGCTTCTGGACGGGCGAGGGCCAGAGCGGGGGATCGGGTGAGAGCAAGACGGTCGATCGCTATGCGAGCCTGATCCTGACGGCGCGGGCGGCGGCGCGGATCGCGCCCGACAGCGCGCTGAGCGGCGATGCGGTGGAGCTGATCGGGGCGATGATGTCGGCCGGGCTCGATCGCAAGGCCGCGGCGTGGGCGCCGGTCGTCTCGGTCATGTCCGATGCGAAGGGCGATGCGGCCTGGGCGATCCTGGCGGTGGGGACGCCGCGCTTGTCGGTGGATATTTCCGCGGACCGGCTGGCGCGCGCGGCCGATGACTGGGCGGACGAGCATCCGCAGAAATTGAAATTGCTGCTGGCGGCGCTGGCGGGGCTCGATCGGCTGCAGACGGCTGAGCAGATGAAGCTGCTGGAGGCGCATGGCGTCGGCGGCGATACGACCTCAAACTGGGCGCGGCTGCTGCTGCGCGCGGCGGACCGGCACGAGCCGGGGACGGTGGCGCTGCTCGTCGCGGTGGGGATGCAGCGCAGCGGCTGGGGCGGGATAAGGCCCGCGATGTTCTATACGATGATCCGGGCACTGCACGATGTGGGGCTCGATGGCGAGGCGCGGATGATCGCGGCCGAGGCGATGACCAGGCTATAAACCTCCGTTCGTCCCGAGCGAAGTCGAGGGACGTCGGCGTGCGGAAACGTGTCTCGACTTCGCTCGACACGAACGGATTAGGAATAGCTATGGCCGACATGACCGACCGCGAAGCCATTCAGCAGTTTCTCGAGATGCTGGCGGCGGAAGGCGGGGCGGCGAAGAATACGATCCTGGCCTATGGGGCCGATCTGCGCGGGGCTTCGGAGCTGCTCGAAGGCGGGCTGGCGGGTGCGGATGCGGCGGCGTTGCAGCGGCTGGGGGCGGCGTGGATGACGCTCAATCGGGCGAGCGTGGCGCGAAAATCGTCGGTGTTAAGGCGCTTCTTCGGATTTCTCGAGGAGGAGCGGATCCGCAGCGACGATCCGTCGGATGCGTTGCCAAGGCCGGTGACGCAGCGGGCACTGCCGAAGATATTGAGCCATGACGATGTCGCGCGGATTTTCGAGGCGCTGGAGACGCGGCGGCGTGAGCGGGCGGGCGATGCGCTGACCTTGCGGCTGATCGCGCTGATCGAGCTGCTTTACGGATCGGGGTTGCGCGCGACCGAGCTGGTGTCGCTGCCTCGCCATGCGATGCGGAGCGATCAGCCGTTCCTGATCCTGCGCGGCAAGGGCGGGCGCGAGCGGCTGGTGCCGATATCGGATCGGGCGCGGGCGGCGGTGGCGGCGTGGAGCGCGCATCCGAACGGGCCGCGTGGGGATCAACCGTGGCTGTTTCCGTCGGGGCACGGCTTTCTCAGCCGAGTGCGGCTGTTTCAGATGGTGCGTGAGCTGGCGGGCGAGGCCGGCATCCCGCCGAGCCGGGTGAGCCCGCACGTTCTGCGCCACGCCTTCGCGACGCATCTGCTGGAGGGCGGGGCGGATCTGCGTGCGTTGCAGACGATGCTGGGGCACGCCGATATCGGGACGACGCAGATCTATACGCATGTGAACAGCGCGCATCTGGTGGAGCTGGTGAATGCGCGGCATCCGTTGATGGATAAACCGAAGGTAAGACCCTCTTAACCATATAAGACATAGGGATAGCTCGCATAGTTGCGAAGGATTCCCGCATGTCGCTCATGTCGCTTATCACCAACGGCACCAGCCAGACGACAATGACCGCCAGGGCTGGCAGCAGCACGGCGAGCGATGGTGTTTCGGCGGCGATCCAGAAGCTGATGGCGGCGAAGGCCGCGAGCATTGCCGCGGCGGGCGGCAGCGCGGCTGCATCGAACGGTGTCACCATTTCGGCGGCGGCGCAGATCGTGGCGGCGGAGGCGGCGGATAACAAGAAGGATTTCGCGACCGTAACCAAGGATGTGCGCGCGACGCTCGATGCGCAATATGCGGCGGACAAGAAGGCGGGGAAGACCAGCTCGACACCGGATCTGAGCGAAGTGAGCGGCCGGGCCCTGGCGGCGATCGCGCTTGATAAGGGCGGCGATTTCACGAGTGCCGAGGTGCGCGCGGCGAAAGGCGAATTGCGCGAGCGGACCCGCGAGCAATTCTCGGCGACGTTGAGCGGCAGCAGCGCCTCGTCGGCGATTGCGGCCTATAATCAGCAACTCGTCTCGCAATATGATTCGATGAGCATCGAGGAGCGCGAAGCGCTTGGTTGGACCGACAAGGTGCGCGACAGCGCGGCGTCGTTCGTGGGCACGGATTCGGCGCCGTCGCTGTTCGATCAGCTCGGCGATTTCGGGGACAGCGACAGCAGCGATTTCTGAGCGCATTTGATTGATCATGCGTCTCGCCGGCCTTGAGCCGGGGTCCCGCTTCTTCTGCCTCGACGCGTCAGTGGACCCCTGCTCAAGGCCGGCGAGACGAAAAGCGAAGGAATAGCGGAAGCCCGCTCGAACTCGCCCAAAGCGCTCTTCGCAACTGCAGCATTTCGCGATAGCATCCTCGCAGCAACGCACGGGGGGCATATGGCGGCGGCAGACGGCGACTATTGGAACAGCGATCTCGCGCCGACGAGTGCGGAGCAACGGACCTGGGCCTGGTATCATTTCGCGGCACTGTGGGTCGGCATGGTCGTCGCGGTGCCATCCTGGATGCTCGGCGCCGGGCTGATCGCCGAGGGCATGTCGGCATTGCAGGCGGCGTTCACGATATTGCTCGGCAATCTGATCCTGCTCGTGCCGCTCATACTGATCGGCCATGGCGGCGCGCGCTATGGCGTTCCGTTCGCGGTGCTGGCGCGGGCTTCGTTCGGGTTGAAGGGGGCGCGGCTGCCGGCGCTGGCGCGGGCGCTGGTCGCCTGCGGCTGGTACGGCATCCAGACGTGGATCGGCGGGCAGGCGCTGCTCACCTTGCTCGGCGTGCTGCTGAAGAGCGATCTGCGCGGGAGCCCGCTTCCGCTGCTTGGGATCGGGGCGGGGCAGCTCGCATCGTTCGGTGCTTTCTGGGCGCTGCAGCTGTTCTTCGTGCAGAAGGGGCTGACGACGATCCGCCGCCTCGAAAGCTGGACCGCGCCGATCAAGATCCTCGTCTGCGTGGCGCTGGTGTGGTGGGCGGTCGACAAGGCGGGCGGGTTCGGCCCGATCTTCGCGGCGCCTTCGGCGTTCGAGCCGGGCGGCGTGAAGGCGGGGCAATTCTGGGCGGTGTTCTTTCCGTCACTGACGGCGATGGTCGGCTTCTGGGGAACGCTTGCGCTCAACATCCCCGACTTCACCCGCTTCGCGCGCAGCCAGCGCGACCAGATGCTGGGGCAGGCGCTCGGCCTGCCGCCGACGATGGGGCTGATCGCGCTCGCCAGCATCATCGTCACCTCAGCGACCGTAGTGATCTATGGCGAGGCGATCTGGGATCCGGTCGCGCTGGCAGGGACGATGGCGGGGCCGTATGTAATGATCGGGCTGCTGGTGATCAGCATCGATACGATCTCGTGCAATATCGCCGCGAACCTCGTCTGTTCGGCCTATGATTTCTCGTCGCTCTCGCCGTCGCGAATATCCTATCGCACGGGCGGGCTGATCACCGCGCTGATCGGCGTGCTGATCTGCCCATGGAAGCTGCTCGAAAGCACCGACGGCTATATCTTCACCTGGCTGATCGGCTATTCGGCGCTGCTCGGGCCGATCGCGGGGATATTGATTGCGGATTACTGGCTGGTGCGGCGGGCGCGGATCGTCGTCGACGATTTGTATCGGCGGGACGGGATTTATTTCTATCGCAATGGCTGGAACGCTGCGGGGGTCGTGGCCTTTCTGATCGGGGTCGTGCCCAATGTGCCGGGGTTTCTGCATACCGTCGCGCCGGTGAGTTTTGCGGGGGTGCCGGCGTTCTGGACGGGGCTGTACACCTATGCCTGGTTCACCGGGCTCGGACTGTCGTTGCTATCCTACAGCCTGCTGATGCGGGAGGCGGGGAGGCAGTGGGTTGACGCCGTCCGTTGACGCGATCAGGCAGGAATAGCGGGCGCATTTAGGGTATTAAGCACCTGTCACCGGAGGTGCCCCTCACTGCTCGCGAACAGGCTCGCTGATCCAGTCTTCGCGGGAATGCCGGATGCGCTGAATGAAGATGTCATCGCCATCCAGTCGATAGAAGATCAAATGCGATCGATAAGGATGGGCGCGAGACTCTCGGAGCAGCTCGGTCCGTTCACGCGCTGCACGCGGAAAATCGGCGAGGAACGCAAAGGCGCTGTCAAACCCATCCTGATATTCCTCGGCCTGCTTGACCCCGAACCGTTCCACTCCCACGAAATAGATGTCGAGCAAGTCATCGACAGCCGCACGGCTAAGTTTAAACGCCACTCACGCCCGCCCGGCGACGCGCTTGCGTCCGAACTTCCTCCATCGTCAGCGGGCTGATCCCACCAGCTTCAGATTCGTCGATCAGCTTCTGCATCGCCGCTATCTTATCGGCGCGTTCCTGATCGCGGCGGATCAGGTCACGGACATAATCGCTGGCGTTGCTATATCTGCCAGTCTGGGCCTGGCCTTCGACCCAATCTTTCATGGCATCGGGCAAGGAAACGTTCATGGTCGCCATTTGGCACCTCCGTGCATATTATGGCATATATTGGCAAAGATTGTCAATCTATGCCAATGTGGCCTCGCTGTAACTTTCCGATTGGGTGATAAATAGCTATGATGTCGCCAAAATACCCCGGTTGAGATGCCCGTAGTGGAATGTGGTTGGCGATCGACGATAAGGACCTTGGATTGAAGGTAAGCCGATTTTGACGCAGATCGGAGGAACCATCGGGCTGCTTTTTGCCTCTATTCGCTGGTGTTTCGGTGGAAAACCGTCGTCGGGAAGTATGGCAGTCTGAGTCTCTATTGGTGGGTCCTCGCCGTTACGGCGCGGATGGACATTTCTCGGCTTATTGGCGGACCTCGCGATCTGGGGTGTGCGGTATGTTATATGGTGGGCGGCACATTGAAATTTAGGGAACATCATAGCTAACCCGTACGTGATACTGGCCGCGCTAAGGCGCTGGAGGCCGCCGCATCGGCCCCGGTCGAGATGGCGTTGCCGCTGTCGCCGTCCGCGTAGCGCGGCGTAGCGGTTCCGGGAACCGCAGGCGCCTGATTGCCATCGATGTCGAGATAATCGGCTTCCCGCCCGTCCGAGAACCGGTCGAGCATGAGAAAATACAGGACTTCATCCTCCCAGGCGCTGGGCGAGGGGTGGAATGACTGCGGATGTCAGCGCGGCAAGATCGATGTCGGAGGCATCGGCTTCGATAGGCATGGTCTGATCCTCCGGCGGTATGACTGTTACAGAAAGCCTTTTGCTGGACGTCGGCTGGCCCGGTTGCGGCGTGCAGCCGGCGAAACTTTTCTCCCGATCAGCCCGGCTGGGTCGTGTCGGCGGACGCCGTGCGCGCCGCCGCTTCCCTGAACTTCTCCGAACCCTGTGTCCGCGCCGCATCGAACACCGACTCGCGCTCGATGAAATAGTTGAAATAGCCCGCCGGAGTGTCGGGTTCGACCTCCCAGAGGCGCACTTCCTTCATGCCTGCCTCGGGCCTGAAGGCGTCACGGTTCACGAGCCTGTTGATCCGCTTCATCGCATCGACCTCGGCCTTGTAACTGACCGAAAACCACATCTCCGTGTTCCAGTCCTGCACGTCGAAATAGTTCTGAGGCAGCTCATTGTCGCGCCAGCCATTGGCCAGTGGCCGGCAGACGAAGATATCCTCGAAATTATGCAACTCGGACAGGATGCACGAGCGATGGTACGCGCCGTCGATCAGGCCGCCGGGCATGCCGGCAAAGCCATAGAGCGAAAGCCACAGCGCCGCCTCGATGGCGTGTTCGTCGATCTCGTGGATGACATCCTCCTCCGAACCCTGTTTTCCGACCCTTGGGTCGGCGCTCTTCTGGTCGGGCAGGACAGGGACGCTGCTGGTGGTTTCCATCCGCTCGCGTGCGGCGTCGTTGCCATAAAGCTTTCCGATCCCGGATGCCGGATCATAGGCGTTGAACACGACGCCAACGCGACTGCTGTTGAAGGTTTCCTTGATGCCCGCGATTGTCTGGGCGGTGCGCGACGGCTTGTAGATCTGGGCAGGCAGAAGGCGGTCGGCCAGAAAGTCGAGTCCAAGACCGAAATAGGGTGGCATGAACAGCCTCGAGATCGCCTCTGGCAGCGCCGGCTTGAAGACGCCGTCATAGCCGAACATGGCGATCTTGATCTGGGCGAGGGGGTTGCCCTCGATGGCCGGGTCGACAAGCCCCTTCTTGAGATCGGTCTCGCCGCGCAGATAGGCTTCGAGCACCACGATCTGGCCGCTCGTGGCTGTCACGAGATCGGGGATGACATTGTTATCGCGCGCGGCCTGCAGGAAGCCGGCGCCGTGGGCGTTGAAGCCGCCCAGGCCGGCCAGGGCAAAAGCGATCTTCGTTTGAGTCATACCAGCCTCCCTGCGCGAAGCGGGGATGATGCCATATTTTGCTGCGATGCGGTATGAGCAATCTCTGCGCCATCCGTTACGCCAGCCGATTACATACATTATGGTGAGAGATGCCGCTCTTATCAGTCGGACCGGATCGATGTAGATCAGGGCCGCATATACTCTGGACGCCGACCCTTGGCCCTGAACGCGCGCATCGGGCTGCACCTTCCGGGTCGTACCTGAGGCTCTCGATAAGGGGTGCGGCACCAGTACAGCGTTGGTTTGCTCCAGCATGGATGCCACTTGCGCGCCCCCGGTCGCCAACGCGAGTGCTTTCGGACAAGCCCGCGCCGGAATTGAAACATCAATAACCGGCCGGTTTCAGAAAGCGGCGATGACGCCCCGAGTGTCCACTTGTGCGTCTTGGCAGCCCCTGCGGCCAGCTCAACGTAGGGCCGCTTTCGCCAGATAGTCCCCGCCTCAAGTCAGCTGTCGGCCCAACCTCGGTCAATCGACAATGGCGTCCGTGGACGCCCGGGATGTCTGCTCTCCCCGAAAGCGGTTATTCAAGCAGTGCATTGGGAACAACCGCTTCGTCCCACTTCACGCCTGCACCAGAATGTTGCGCAAAACGAAGTTCGTATACACCCCTCCCGCTACGCCCTTCGTTGACTGGCGGGCCGAGCCCGCCTAACCGGATTCGATGGTTGCCTATCTCGAATTCGAAAAACCCATCGCCGAACTGCAGGCGCGTATCGCCGAGCTGCGGGAGACCGCCGATCCGGGCTCGGTCAATATCGAGCGCGAGATCAAGCGGCTCGAGGACAGGTCCGACAAGACCTTGCGCGAGACCTATGCGAAGCTGACGCCATGGCAGAAGACGCAGGTCGCGCGGCATCCCGATCGCCCGCACTTCAAGGATTATGTCGCCGGCTTCCTGACCGATTTCATGCCGCTGGCCGGCGACCGCGCCTTTGCCGACGATCAGGCGATCATCGGCGGATTCGGGCGCCTCGGCGGACGCCGCGTGATGGTGATCGGGCATGAGAAGGGCGACGATACCGCGTCGCGGATCAAGCATAATTTCGGGATGTCGAAGCCCGAAGGCTACCGCAAGGCGATCCGGCTGATGCAGCTTGCCGACCGCTTCGGGCTCCCGGTTGTGACGCTGGTCGATACGCCGGGCGCCTTTCCCGGTATCCAGGCCGAAGAGCGCGGGCAGGCGGAAGCTATCGCGCGATCGACCGAGCAATGCCTGGCGCTCGGCGTGCCTATGGTGGCGGCGGTGGTCGGCGAGGGCGGTTCGGGCGGCGCGATTGCCGTTGCTGCCGCGAACAAGGTGCTGATGTTCGAGCATGCTGTTTATTCGGTCATTTCGCCGGAGGGCTGCGCGTCGATCCTGTGGCGAACCGGCGACAAGGCGGCGGATGCGGCCGAGGCGATGAAGGTGACGGCGGGCGATCTGCTCAAGCTGGGCGTGGTCGATCGGGTGGTATCCGAGCCATTGGGAGGCGCGCATCGCGATAAGGCGGCGGCGATTGCGAGCCTGGGCGCGGCGATCGGCGAGGAGCTGGATGCGATGGTGGCGCAGAGTGCCGGTGATCTTCGGGCGGCGCGGCGGGATAAGTTTCTGGCGATCGGCTAAATCCAACATGTCATGCTGAACTTGTTTCGGCATCCACTCCTGATCTCGCGAGCGTTCCCTTGTGAAGGGGTGGACCCTGAAACAAGTTCAGGGTGACGGTCTGAGTGTGGGGCGGCACCCGTGAAGGAACCGTTCAGCTTGCTTTTGCTTTATCGTTCCGGACAGGGAGGATGACATGAGATGGCTTCTCACATCGGTGGCGCTGGCGATCGTCGCGGTGCCGACAGGCGCGTTTGCGCAGGCGCAGGCGCAGTCGATTTCGGCGAGCGACAAGAAGACCGGCGCACAGGCGCATCCGCAGCTCGTGCAGGAATATGGCGGGGCGATGCGCGGGCCGGCGGCTGCCTATGTCGAGCGGGTCGGGCGGCGGATTTCGGTGCAGTCGGGGCTGTCCAATTCTGAGCGCGATTTCACGGTGACCCTGCTCGATTCGCCGGTGAACAACGCCTTCGCGATCCCCGGCGGCTATGTGTACGTCACCCGCGGGCTGCTCGCGCTGATGAACGACGAGGCCGAGCTGGCGTCGGTGCTGGGGCACGAAGTCGGCCATGTTGCCGCACGCCATGCGGCGAAGCGCCAGCAGACGTCGACGATCACGCAGGTGCTGGCGGGGATCGTCGGCGCAGCGGCGGGCAATTCGGGGCTCGGCAGCCTGGTCGGGCGCGGCGCGGGTATGGGCGCCGATCTGATCACCAAGGGCTTTTCGCGCAGTCAGGAATATCAGGCCGACGACCTTGGCGTGCGCTATCTGGCCAGCGCGGGCTACGATCCCGAGGCTTCGTCGGACATGCTCGCCATTCTCGCGGCACAGGGCGAGCTGGAGTCGCGGACGACGGGCAAGAATAGCGGCGTGCCGACCTGGGCGAGCACGCATCCCAATTCGGCCGATCGCGTCGTTCGCGCCGATCAAAAGGCACGGGCAACGGGTGCAGCCGGACGCGGCGACCGCAATCGCGATGCGCTGCTCAATGCGATCGACGGGCTTCCTTATGGCGACGATCCGAGCAAAGGCTTTGTCGAGGGCCGGGAGTTCAAGCTGCCGCAGCAGCGGCTCGCTTTCACGGTGCCGCAGGGCTTCACGCTGGCCAATGGCGACGATGCGGTGACGATCAGCGGGCAAAGCGGGCAGGCGAAGTTTCAGGGCGGCAAAGTCGGGATGGGTGGGCTCGACGACTATATCGGACAGGTGTTCGCCGGGCTGACGAGCGGCGGCGTGCGTCATGGCGCGATCCAGGCCGGCCGCGCTGCCAAGGGTGAGGCTGGCGGCATCGAGATGCGCTATGCCTTTGGGCAGGCGAGCAGCAATGCCGGGACGCTGGATGTCGGTGTTTTCGCCTATCGCCCCGATGGCTCGGGCGATGCCTATAGCTTCGTGACCCTGGCGCCGGCAGGGCGCGGCATCGGGCCGTTTCAGGGGCTGGTCGAGAGCGTGCGGCGGATGACGCCGGACGAGGCGGCCAGGGTGAAGGCGCTCAAGGTCCGGGTGGTGACGGTCAAGGCGGGCGACACGCCGCAAACGCTGGCACGGCAGATGGCGTTTGCCGATTTCCAGCTCGAACGCTTTCTCACGATCAACGGGATGACAGACGAGGACAGTTTGCGTCCCGGCGATCGGGTGAAGCTGATCGTCCGGGGATAAGGCCGACAAGAGCGAGGCTGACGATGTCCAATGCATTTGCCCTCGCGGGCGTGACCGCCGTCCTGAAGCATCTGCTCGGCGATGCGATTTCCAGACACGACCTGTCGGCAATGGGGCAAGTGCTGGTGACGGCGCTAGGTTGAGTCGATCTTGATCGGGCGCGCCCGCCGGATCGATGGCCAACGCAATTGTTTCTTCGAGAAATAGCATTGTCGCACTGCGGTAACCAATAGTCCGCCAGCGTGAAACATTGTGTTCCTAGGCGAGCGGCGAAGCCTGCCGGGCGAGGCGGGTTCGATCCGAAGGGGAATCGATGTTAAAGCTAAGCCGGCTGGCCGTTACGGCCTCCAGTCTCATTTTCGTCGCCCTGGCGACAACACCCGCATGGGCAGGCGCCGGCGAGGCGATGGCCGGAGCTGGAGCCGGGGAATCCGGCGCAGGTGAATCAGGCGAAGCCGGCGACGGGCTGGCAACGATCGTGGTCACCGCGCAGAAGCGCCCCGAGAATCTGCAGGCGACGCCGATTTCGATATCGGTGATGCGAAGCAGCGACCTGACCAACCGTCACGTCACTTCGCTCGTGGATCTGGGCGATGGCGCGATTCCGTCGCTCAAGGTCGCGCCATTCTATTCGCGCAACTCGGCGCTGATCGTGAACATCCGCGGCATCGGCGTGCTTTCGGACGGCAATCAGCCGGCACGCGATCAGGGCGTCGGCGTCTATATTGACGGCGTCTATCTGGGCCGGGCGCAGGGCCTGGGGACCGCATTGTTCGACATCGAGAATATCGAGGTGTTGAAAGGTCCGCAGGGCACGCTGTTCGGGCGGAACACCGAAGGCGGCGCGGTCAATATCGTGACCAAGAAGCCGTCGGGGGAATTTCAGTTCAACGGCACGGCGGGCGTCGCCAATTTCGGCGGCTACAAGGGCGAGGTGCATGTCGACCTGCCGTCGTTTAACAATATCGCGCTGAAGATCGACGGCATCGTCGCGCATCGCGACCCGCTGGTGAAAAATCCGCTCTCGGGCGCAGACGGCTTCAATCAATATGACAAGCAGGGCTTTCATATCGAAGCACTGTGGAAGGCATCGCCCGATTTCAGTGCCGATTATTCGTTCGATATCTCCAAGGACGAATCGACATCGCTCTATCTCAACCTGATCGCGCCCGGCACCAACAAGCAGGCGGCCGTCGCGACGATCCAGCCAAACCGCGTGCGCACCGCCAATGTGGGCGTGCCGCAGCAGCCGAGCATAGGTCGCGTGCAGGGCCATCGACTGACGCTTGACTGGGAAGTCGGCCCGGCGCTGACGATCAAATCGATCAGTTCATATCGCAAGCTGACGCAGGGCCAGTATGACAATGGCTCGGCCGCCACGTCGATGTCGAATGCGACGGGTGTGTTCACCGGCGTCGGCTTTGCGCGCTACAGCCTCGCGCAGTTCAAACAAAACCAGCGCAGCCAGGAAATCCAAGCGATCGGCGATATCGGACGGGTGAAGTTCGTCGCGGGGGCGCTCTATTATCGCGAGCATGTTTCGGACAATGCCCAGGCGTATAATACCAGCAACTTCACCGATGCGGCCGGTGCGAGCTATACGATATTGTCGCTCGATCCCGCCGCACAGCGGATCGATCGCGCCAGCCACGTCACCACGAAAAGCATCGGTGCATTCGGTCAGGCGACCTGGACACCGGCCATCCTCGACGACGCAGCGCATCTGACCGGCGGCCTGCGCTGGACCAAGGACAGCAAGCATGGCGATCTGGACATTGTGAACGGCCTGCTCCCGGTGAACCGCAACGGCGTATCGGCGCCGATCGCGCTCGATGCCTCCTGGTCGCGCGTCGATCCGATGGTGAACCTCGCAATCGATGTCACACGCGACATCCACGTCTATGGCAAGTGGAGCACCGGCTATAAGTCCGGCGGCGCCAATTCGCGGTCGCAGGAATATGATGCGTTCAATCCGGAATCGGTGTCGATCTTCGAGATCGGCGCGAAGACCGAATTTTTCGATCATCATGCCCGCTTCAACATCGCGGCCTATGCCGGCAGCTACAAGGACATCCAGGTCGATTTCAGCCGGCCTTACGAGACCGGCGGCGTGCGCCAGACGCGGACAACAACGTCGACGATCAACGCGCCGGGAAACGGCGGACTGCATGGCGTGGAAGCCGAACTGACGATCAATCCGCTGGAGGGGCTGACGCTGACGGCGTCCTATTCCTATCAATATGTCCGCATCCCGGCGACGGTGAACCCTTATCCGAACGCTGCCGGCGTGGTCAGCACGGTCGCAGTGCCGATATACCAGACCTATACGCCGAAATATTCGGCGAGCGGCGGGATCGATTACGAGCTGCCGCTGAACGGTTTCACGATCCGCGCGCATGTCGATGGGAATTATGACTCCGGCTTCCATGCCAATGCCAACGATCCGGTCTATATCGGGCCGGGCAACGCGGCGAATGTGTTCCAGCCGCTCGGCGAGAAGTCTTTCATCGTGAACGGCCGCCTGGCGGTGGCCGACGTCGAGATGCCGAACACCGACACGAAGGTGACCTTCGCACTATGGGCGCGCAATCTCTTCGACGAACAGCATCTGTTCTACAAGGCGCTCAGCCCTCAGTCGGGCCTGAACGGTTTCTTCAACGAGCCGCGCACCTTTGGCGGCGAAATCAACCTTCGTTTCTAAACAGACCGGTGGCGGTGGGCTTGGGCCGACACCGCCCCAAGGGTATTTGAGGAGAGATCAATGAATCGCCAGATCATACTGCCGCTGTTGACGCTGCTGCTCGCAGGTGCCGCGCATGCCGCTGCCATCGACGCGCCATTGGTTACGCGAACCGCGCCCAACGCGCTGACTGTCACATGGGCCGGCCGGGAGCCCGTCGATGTCTTCCTTTCCGATGACCCTGCGGCAACAGCGGCGAGCGCGAAGCTGGTGTCGAAGGAAGACCGCGACGGCACCGAAAGCGTGACCGTTGCGGCTGGCGAGCGCGCCTATTTCCTGCTGCGGAATCACAAGTCCGGAGAAACCGTGCGGGTTGCCGAGCGGCTGTTGCCGCTTCAGCAGGGATCGAACTTCCGCGACGTCGGCGGCTATCCGGCTGCGGACGGCAAACATGTGCGCTGGGGCCTCATCTACCGTTCCGCCGGGCAGCCGATGCTCAGCGATAGCGATGTGAAGGACATCCGGTCGCTCAAGCTTGCGAACATCGTCGATCTGCGATCGAGCGAAGAGCGGGTGATCGCGCCCACGCGGATCGACGGCGTCCCCTATCAGGCTGTCGGCTATTCGATGGCGACTCTGACGGGCGGCGGCGCGGCGCAGAATGGCGAGGGTATCTACCGGAAGATGCCGACCCTGCTGGCGCCGCAACTGCGCCTCGTGTTCGAGGATCTGCTCGCCGACAAGGGTGCGATCGCCTATAATTGCTCGGCAGGGCAGGACCGCACCGGCTTCGTCACCGCGATGGTGCTGTCGGCGCTGGGCGTGCCGCGCGAGACGATCGTCGCCGACTATCATCTTTCGACGACCTATCGGCGCCCGGAATGGGAGATGCCGAAGATCGACACGATCGCACAGGCGAACAACCCGGTCGCGATGTACTTCGCCAAATATCAGGCGAACCCGGCGGCTGCGAAGCCGCAGGCGCTGAAGACGGTCGACGGCACCGCCTTCCTGATCTTTGCTTTTGACGAGATCGATACCAAATGGGGTTCGGTCGATGCCTATCTCGAGAAGGAGGCCGGCGTGAGCAAGGCCGATATCGCTACGCTGCGGGCGCGCTATCTGGAGTAGGTGCGGATAGCGGCATTGCCAAAGAAAAAGCCCCGGCATTGCCGGGGCTTTTTTTGTTCACCGACAGGTGAAGCTTATTTCGCCGCCGGCTCGGCGCTGTTGCCGTCGGCAGGAGCAGCGGCGTTGTCCGCAGCGGGCGCGGCGGCGTCCGCCGCAGGCGCGGCCGTTTCGGCAGGGACGGCCGGCATAGGCAGCGGGCTGTTGCTCTTCGAGTTCAGGAACGCGATCACATTGGCGCGATCTTCAGGCTTGGAGAGGCCGGCGAAGGTCATCTTGGTGCCGGGCGCGAAAGCCTTGGGGCTCTTCAGCCACTTCGACAGATTGTCCCAATTCCAGGTGCCGCCAACCGACTTGAGCGCGTCGGAGAAAGCGAAGCCATTCGCGCCCTTGCCGATCGGCTCGCCGAGAACACCCCAGAGATTCGGGCCGAGCGCGTTCGGGCCGCCATTGTCGGCGTTGTGGCAGGCGCCGCACTTCTTGAACACGTCCGCGCCCTTCGCCGGATCGGCGCTGGCCAGATAGAATTCGATCGGCTTTTCAGCAGCGGCGGCGGTGTCGCCGCCTTCTTCCTCGACGCCTTCGACGGTGTAGCCCATCTTCTCAGGCCGTTCGGCGTTGAAATACTCGCCCGACAGGATCGAAAGGCCTAGAGCAGCAATGCCACCCGCCAGCGCCCAGCCGGCAATCGTATTTGCGCGATCGTCCATGTGCCCCTCGAAACTCCAATAATCCCGCGGTCATCGCGGCATGAAAGCGCGCTCGCTTTAGAATCGCTTGTTGCCCTCCGCAAGCGCTGTTCGCGGGTTTACACCGCAGTGCGGCTTGCGGCATGGCCATAGGCCGCCTAATCGCAGCGCGATATGGAAAACTATCCCGCTCCCGCGCAGGCGCTCGTCGCCGAAATGACCGCCAAGGCCGACGCCGAACCCAGCCGCGCCGTGGCTTTTCAGGGCGCGCCGGGGGCGAACTCGCATATCGCGGCGCTGCAGGCCTTTCCGAACGGGCTGCCGATGCCATGCTTCGGTTTCGAGGATGCGCTGGACGCGGTTCGCGATTTCCGGGCGGATTGCGCGGTCATCCCTATCGAGAATTCGCTGCATGGCCGCGTCGCCGACATGCATTTCCTGCTGCCCGAGTCGGGGCTGGTGATCACCGGCGAGCATTTCATGCATATCCGCCATACGATGATGGCGCTGCCGGGGCATGGCACGATCACGCAGGCGATGAGCCATCCGCAGGCGCTGGGACAATGCCGGCACTGGCTGCGCGCGCATGGGATATCCCAGATAAGCTATCCCGATACGGCGGGTGCTGCGGCGCTGGTGGCGGAACGGGGCGAGCTGAACGTGGCGGCGTTGGCGCCGCCGCTGGCGGCGGAGATCTACGGGCTCGATATCGTCGCCGACAATCTGCAGGATTCGGAGGATAATACGACGCGCTTCGTGGTGCTCGCGCGCGCCGGCGCCGATCTTCCGGTGAGCGATTCGCCGGTGATGACGACGTTCATGTTCGAGGTGAAGAATATCCCGGCGGCGCTGTACAAGGCGCTGGGCGGCTTCGCGACCAACGGCGTGAACATGACCAAGCTGGAAAGCTATCAGCGTGGCGCGAGCTTCGCGGCGACCGAATTCTTTGCCGATATCGAGGGTCATCCCGACGAGGCGCATGTTCGCCGCGCGCTCGAGGAACTGGCGTTCCATACGAAATGGGTGCGGCTGCTGGGAACCTATCCTCGGGCGCGGACGCGCGAAGTGGTCTAAGACCAGTTGGTCAGCTGGCTATAATATCCGTTCGTCCCGAGCGAAATCGAGGGAGGTTGTGACGCGGGAACATGGCTCGACTTCGCTCGACACGAACGGAAGCTGGTCAAACCGAAGGACAACAGTCCTATTCCGCCGACCAGCGGGTGAGCAGCGTGTGGGCGATAGCAAAGGCCGGCGGGACGCCGAAGGCGGCGGCCGGGTCTTTGGCGAGCGCGGCGCGGACTTCGTCGCGGTTGGCCCAGATGGCGGCTTCGATTTCCGATATCTGCAAGGTGAGCTCCGGGCTTTCGACCGTGGCGATGCAGGCGATCATCAACTGCGATGGAAAGGGCCAGGGCTGGCTCGCCACATAGCGGACCTCGCGCACCACCACGCCGGCTTCCTCGAACAATTCCCGCGAAACCGCTTCCTCGATCGATTCGCCGACCTCGACGAAGCCGGCCAGCGCCGAATAGCGGTTGCTGTCCCAGTTCTTCGCCCGGCCGAGCAGGACGCGGTCATCATATTCGGCGAGCATGATCACTACGGGATCGGTGCGCGGGAAATGCTCGGCACCGCAGCCGCCCAGAGCCTTGTCGCACAGGCGGCCCCAGCCCGAACGGAAGACTCGGGTCTTATGGGCGCAACGTGGGCAGAAGGGATGGCGGGCGTGCCAATCGACGAGGCCGCGTGCGATCGCATAGGTGGCGGCATCGTCGGGCGCGAGGAGGTTTAGCGCCGCGCTTATCCCGGCCGATCGCTGCGACGAGTCCTCATTGATCGGCACCAGCGCGGCGAAATGCGGCGCGCCGTCGATCAGCCCGAGCAGTGCGAGATCGGCATCCGGATCTGCTTCGGACATCGAGCCCCATCCGAGCTTGCCGCCTTCGAGGACCTCGGGGGCGAGGCCGGTCAACCGAAGGAAGCGCGCCGATACGTTCAATCGCTGCTCTTCGAAATAGTCGGTGTGATCGCGTTCATGATCGATACGGACCAGCGGTGATCCAGTAAAACCGGGCGGCGCGAATTTGGGCATCACGGCTCCTGCGATATATTTAATGTGGCGATAACGCGCTCGGCGGCGTGTGCGAAGAGGGTGGGAAGGCCGGCGGCGGCGATTTGGGCGATCGGCCACCATTGGCCGGCGATATCGGGTCGTGTGGTCAGCAGCGTCCGTCTGACCGAGAGATCGAGTTCGAAATGAGTGAAGACGTGGCGGACACGGCCGACATCCTGCCAGAAAGCTTCGATCGGAGGTGGCATATCATCGTTGCTTTGCGCAGCCCAGGAGCCGCTGGGAAGTGCGCGCATGCCGCCGAGCAGGCCCTTGTCGGGGCGACGGATCAGCAGGACATGGCCGTCATGCTCGATCCAGTAGGCGGTGCCCGAGCGGTGGGGCCTGGCCTTCTTCGCAGCCTTAACCGGATAGAGTTCCTGCGCATTCGCCGTGCGTGCTGCGCAGTGCGGGCTCAGCGGGCAGATCAGGCAGTTCGGCGACCGGACGGTGCATATAGCCGAGCCGAGATCCATCATCGCCTGCGCGAAATCGCCCGCGCGATCGTCCGGCGTGATGCCGTCGATCAGCGCGCGCAACGCAGGGCGGGCGGCGGGAAGCGCGCCGCCGAACGCGAAGACGCGCGTTCCGACGCGCTCGACATTGGCGTCGATCACCACCGCGCGGCGGCCGAAGGCGATCGCGGCGATGGCGGCGGCTGTATAGTCGCCGATGCCGGGAAGCGCCCGCAGGCTGGCCTCATCGTCGGGAAACAGGCCGCCGTGCTCGTCCACGACCGCGCGAGCACAGGCGATCAGGTTGCGGGCACGGGCATAATAACCGAGCCCGGCCCAGGCGCTCATGACATCGGCTTCCTTCGCCGACGCCAGCGCGGCGACCGTTGGCCATGACGTCATGAATCGGGCGAAAAAGGGTTTCACCGCAGCGACCGTCGTCTGCTGGAGCATGATCTCCGACAGCCAGACCGCATAGGGATCGGGGAGCAGCGCGCCAGCCTCGGCACGCCATGGCAGGCTGCGGCGGTTCGCGTCGTACCAGCCGAGCAGGTCCCTGGGCAAAATTTTCGAGAGAGCAGCGCGGCAGTCGACGGACATGGGGTGGCTATGGCATGAAGCTCGCGATGAGCGAAGCACCCGTCCCCGGTAAAGGCACAAAGCCTGTGGAGCAGAGAAAGCCTGCAGAGCAGCCCCGGCGCGGCGGCGCGGCGCGGTCGGTCGCCGACATGGTGCCCGATATCGGGCGTGCGGCGTTTCGCCGATTCGGCTTTGTGCAGAGTTCGGTGGTCAGCCGCTGGGCCGAGATCGTGGGCGATCGCTACGCCAAGGTGTCCTCTCCCGAATCGATCCGCTTTCCGCAGGGCAAGCGTTCGGAGGGCGTGCTGACGCTCCGCGTCGATGGCGCGCATGGCACGATGATGCAGCATGTCGGCCCGACGATCATCGAGCGAGTGAATCGCTTCTTCGGCTATCCGGCTGTGGCGCGGATCGTTTTCCGGCGCGAGGTTCTCCCGCCGCAGGCAACGAAGCAATCGGGGCCGTCGTGGGTCGCGCCGCCATCGATCAAGCCGGTATCGATCGATCTCGGGGAGTCGCTGCGGACGGTGGGCGATCCCGAATTGCGCGCCTGCCTTGCCTCGCTGGCCGGTGCGCTCGGCGCGACCGAGGGCGTGCCGACATTTTCTTCCGGAGATACAGACAGGTGATATTGTCGAAAGGTCGCGTAGCGCTTGCGCTGGCATTGCTGCTCCCCGTTGTCGCCATCGCCGCCAAACCGGGAGCGAAGCCCATAGCCCGCCCCGCCGCGCATAACTGGCTGACGACGGCTAACCGGACGGCGGAGGGCGCGATCGTGATCGGCAATCCGGCAGCGAAGGTGAAGCTGATCGAATATCTGTCGCTGACCTGTTCGCATTGTGCGGTCCTGTCAGGCGAATCGCTCAAACCGCTGCAGCAGAATTATATCGCCAAGGGGATCGTCAGCCTGGAGGTGCGCCATGCGGTGCGCGACGGATATGATATGGTGGCGTCGTTGCTGATCCGGTGCCAGCCGCCGCGTGACTATCTGCCCGCGATCGAAGCGGTGTTCGCCGGCCAGGCAGACTGGATGACGAAGGGCTCCACCGTGTCGAGCGATGCCGGTTTCGCGTCGAAAACTCCCGACGAGCAGATGATGCTGGTCGCCAATGCGGCTGGATTCGACAGCCTGTTCGCCAAGCGCGGGATGACGCGGCAGCGCTATGCGGCGTGTCTCGCCGATGCGAAAGGCAAGCAGCAGCTGGTCACGATGGCGGGCAATAGCTGGGAGCGCGATGCGATTCCCGGGACGCCGGCAATCAAGATCAACGGCGAAATGCAGCCGAACGTGACGAATTGGGCCGCGCTGGATGCGCGTATCAAGGCGGCGATTCACTAGGTCCCGACCTCACGCCCTTAACGATCCCGCTTGCGCGGCGCACGACCGGCTTTATCACTCTCTCAGGGGGTCTCGATCAGGGGCCATGGAGTCACGACGAATGAAGAATCTGTTGGGTTTTGCGGCGATCGGTTCCGCGCTGCTGCTGGCGGGTTGCCAGAACAAGGAGGCGTCCGCGCCGACCAACACCGCGACGGCCGATGCGCCTTACACGGGGCAGGACTGGACCTTGACCACGACGAAGACGGCGGCCGGCGGCTTCCAGATGGGCAATCCCAACGCGCCGGTGAAGCTGCTCGAATATGCGTCGATCACCTGCCCGCATTGCCGCGACTTCACCAAGAACGCCGCCGAGCCGCTCAAGGAAAAATATGTGAAGACCGGCAAGGTCTCCTATGAATATCGCAACTTCGTGCTCAATCCGCTCGATGTCGCTGCCACCCTGGTGGCGCGCTGCCAGGGGGCTGATACCTTCTTCCCGTTCGTCGAGCAGCTTTACGCGACCCAGATGGAGTGGCTCGGCAAGTTCAATGCGATCGACGAGAAGAAGCTTCAGTCCCTGGGCGCCTTGCCGCAGGGCGAGCAGTTCAAACAGCTGGTGGTGCTCACAGGGCTGCAGGATTTCTTCAAGGCGCATGGCGTGCCCGAAGAGCGGATCAACGCCTGTGTTTCGGACCCGGCATCGCTCAAAGAGCTGATCGCCATTCGCGACAAGGGTACCAATGAGGACAAGGTCGACGGCACTCCGAACTTCTTCATCAACGGCGTGAGGGCGGAGGGCGTTTATGATTGGGCCGGTCTGGAGACCAAGCTCCGCGAGGTTGTGCGATAAGCATGATACGGGGGCGGGGGCCTCGTTCATCTCGTCATGCTGAACTTGTTTCAGCATCTACCCAGCCACGCGGGTCTGCTCCCGCAGAGCAGTGGACCCCGGAACAGGTCCGGGGTGACGGGCCTGCGTGGCCAGGACGCGAATAGACCGCGATGCGCATCCGCAAGCTCCGTCTGTCCGGTTTCAAGAGCTTCGTCGAGCCGGCCGAGCTGCTGATCGAGCGCGGGCTGACGGGGATCGTCGGCCCCAATGGCTGCGGGAAATCCAATCTGCTGGAGGCGATCCGCTGGGTGATGGGCGAAAGCTCACCCAAGTCGATGCGCAGCGGCGGGATGGAGGACGTGATCTTTGCCGGCACGATGACGCGGCCGCAGCGCGACTTTGCCGAAGTGACGCTGTTCCTCGAGCGGCCTGAAGCCACGGCCGATCAGGATCGCGAAATCGAGGTCACCCGCCGGATCGAGCGCGGTGCGGGCTCGGCCTATCGGATGAACGGTCGCGATGTCCGGCAGAAGGATGTCGGGCTGATGTTCGCCGATGCGGCGACCGGCGCGCATTCGCCCGCGCTGGTCAGCCAGGGGCGGATCGCGGCGGTGATCGCCGCCAAGCCGCATGAGCGTCGGCAGATGCTCGAAGAAGCGGCAGGGATCGCCGGGCTGCATGTGCGCCGCAAGGATGCCGAGCAGAAGCTGCGCGCGACCGAGACCAATTTGTCGCGGCTCGACGATCTGCTGTCCGACATGGAAGCGCGCACGGCGACGCTGCGGCGGCAGGCGCGGGCGGCGGAGCGCTATCGCGCGCTCAGCGAGCAGATCCGGGTGGCCGAAGCGCGACTGATCTTCTCACGCTGGCGCGATGCCGCCGAGGCAGCCGAGGCCGCGAAGAAGGAAGCCGATAGCGCAGGCGCGGCCGTGTCGGCAGCGGCGGCGGTTCAGAAGCTGGCGGCAGAGGCGCAGGCCGATGCTACCCGCAGGGTGGGCGACGCGCGGGCCGCAGCACTTGAAGCGCGCGAAAGATCGACCGGTCTGGCCCATCGGCTCGCGACGCTGACCAGCGAACTCGACAGCGTCCGGCGGCGGATCGAGGATATCGCGCAATCGCGTGAAACGCTGGCACGCGATCGGGCGCGGGAGGACCGGCTGGCGATCGATGCGGCGGCGGCTCTGGGCGCGCTGGCCGATGAAGAGAAGCTGCTGGCACAGCGCATAGCCCAGGCGGGCGTGCGGCAGGCGGCAGTTGACGAGCAGGTGCGCCATGCCGAGGCGCAGGCGCGTGAGGTGGAACTCGCGGCGGTGAAGGCGCAGGCGGCACATGCGGCGGAGCAGGCCGATCTGCGGGTCGCGCAGGCCAATGTGAGTGCGGCGAAGGCGCGTCTCGACCGGGCGCAATCGGAAGTGCAGCGGGTCGCGCGTGAGATCGATGCGCTGGCCGACGAGGCGCCGTTGGCTGCGCGCCGTCAGGCAGCTGTTGCCATGCGCGAGATTGCCGAGCGCGCCGTCGCCAAGGCCATCGAGGATGTCGGCCGGGCCGAGGAATTGCGTGCCGGTGCAGCGGTTCGGCGGGAGGAAGCGGAGGCCGCAAGCGGCGCTGCACGCGCTGCGCAGGCGGCGCTCGAATCCGAACGGCGCGCGCTGGAGAAGGCGCTGGCGGGATCGAAGGGCAGCGGCAATCGGGCGATCGATCATGTGCGTGCAGCACCGGGCTATGAGCAGGCGCTGGCGGCGGCGCTGGGCGACGATCTGGATGCGGCGCTGGGCGGTGACGGGCCGCTGCGCTGGAGCGGTGCGGCGGGGCAGGGCGACCCGACGCTTCCGACAGGTGTGACGCGGCTGGCGGATCATGTGTCGGCGCCGCCCGAGCTTGCGCGCCGGCTGGCGCAGATCGCGGTAGCGGATGTCGACGACGGCACGGTCGTGCTGGCTGCCGGACAAAGGCTGGTCACGCGCGACGGGCGGCTGCGGCGCTGGGACGGGTTCGTTGCCGCCAATGTCGGCGCAGCGGCGGCCGAGCGGCTTGTCCGCGTCAACCGTGCGGCCGAACTCGATGTGCAATTGCCGCAGGCGCAGAGTGCCCTCGACGGCGCTCAGGAGGCGCTGACAGCGGCGAATGGCGAGGTCGCTGCGGCACGCGCTGTAATCGACAGCGGACGGGCCGAACTGGCTAAAGGGGAGGCGGCGCAGCGCGAGGCGATCCGCGACGAGGATCAGGCGACGACGGCGATCGAGCGGCTTGCTGCGCGGCGCGGCGCGATGGGCGAGCGCGAAACCCGCGCGAAGGCGGAGGCCGCAGAGTCCGGCGAAGCCGTGCAGCGCGCGATGACGACGATGATGGCGCTGCCCGACGGCGAGACGAGCCGCGCCGAGGTCGATCGCCTGCGGGCTGTGAGTGAAGAGGCGCGGTCGCGGCTGTTCGAGGCGCGGGGGCAGGCGATGACCCTGGCGCAGGCGGTTGCCGCCGATACGCAGCGCCAGCAGGCGGCCCGGGGCGAGGCGAAAGGCTGGCGGACGCGCGCGGGCGATGCTGCCAGCAGAATCGCCGAGATGGACAGCCGCGCGGCCGCGATCGCCATCGAGAGCGCGAGCCTGGAAGGGCGGCCAGATGAGCTGCAGCAGCTTGTCGAGACGCTGAAGGAGCAGACCGGCGAGGCACGGGCCGCGGCGGAGCAGAGCTATGAGCAGGAACGGCTGGCCGATGCCGCGCTTCGCACCGCCGAGGCCGGTTCGGCGCAGGCGGGGGAAGCACTGGCAGCGGTGCGCGAAGCGCGGGCAGGTGCGCAGGCGCGTGCGGAGAATCAGGAGTTGCGCAGGGTCGAGATGGGGCGGATTTCGGGCGAGCGCTTCGAATGCCCCGCGCCGGTACTGCCCGAGAAGATCGGCTTCGATCCGCTGGACGTAGCGCCGGGCGCGGCCGAATCGGTGCTGCTCGAACGATACACGGCGGACCGCGAGCGACTGGGGCCGGTGAACCTTGTCGCCGAAAGCGAACTCGCCGAAATCGAGGGCCAGCATGCGACCAGCGTTGCCGAGCGCGATGAGCTGCAGGAGGCGATCAACCGGCTGCGCGGATCGATCGGCAGTTTGAATCGTGAGGGCAGGACGCGGTTGCTCGCGGCGTTCGAAGCGGTCGATCAGCATTTCCGGCGGTTGTTCATGACGCTGTTCGCGGGCGGCGAGGCGCATCTGGCGCTGATCGACAGCGATGATCCGCTCGAGGCGGGGCTGGAGATCATGGCGCAGCCGCCGGGCAAGAAGCTCGGATCGCTGACGCTGCTGTCGGGCGGCGAGCAGGCGCTGACGGCGGTGGCGCTGATCTTCGCACTGTTCCTGACCAACCCAGCGCCGATCTGCGTGCTCGACGAGGTCGATGCGCCGCTCGACGATGCCAATATCGAACGCTTCTGCGATCTGCTGATCGTGATGACGCAGGAAACCGATACCCGCTACCTGATCGTCACGCATAATGCGGTGACGATGAGCCGCATGCATCGCCTGTTCGGCGTGACGATGATCGAGCGCGGCGTGAGCCGGCTGGTGTCGGTCGATCTGGGCGGCGCCGAGCAGCTTCTGGCCGCCGAATGACGGTGAAACGCGGGTGCGGCGCGGCGCGACTCATGCTATCAGCCCGGCATCAACCGATCGGCGAAGGCGCTGCGGTCCAGCAGGCACTACGGGCATGAAGTTTCTTCCGGCGGCAATTTTGTCAGTCCTGGCCATGATGGCGCCGGCACGGGCGGCCGAGCGCGTTGCTGCGCCTGCGGCCGATAATGCGCGTTTTGCGATGTTCGAGCGCGAGGTCGCGGCTTTTGCGCGTCCCAACGCGATCGAGCAGAAGACGACCCTTTTCGTGGGGAGTTCGAGCGTCAGGCTCTGGGACGTGGCGGCGAGCTTTCCCGGGCTGCATGCCATCAATCGGGGTTTCGGCGGGGCGACCACGGCCGATGTCCTTCATTTCTATCCGCAGCTGATCGCCGGCACCGCGCCCGTGGCGATCGTCGTCTATGTCGGCGAGAATGATATTGCGTCGGGCGAGACCCCCGAAAATGTCTCCGCCGGCATCCTGACGTTGCTGGGACAGTTGCATCGCGACATGCCAGGTGCGCGGATCGCCTATCTGTCGATGAAACCGACGCCACTGCGCTGGGCGATGTTCCCGCGCATGGCCACCGTCAACGCCGCAATCAGCGCGCAGGCCGTGGCGGGCGGCGGCTTCGATTATCTGGACGTCGCAAGCGCATTGCTGACTGCGCAGGGTGTGCCCGGCGAGGAGTATTTCGGACCGGATCGCCTCCATATGAGCATGCGGGGCTATGCACGGTGGACCGAAGTCGTGGATGCCTGGCTGCGCCGTGAAACACCGCGCCCGCAACAGGCGCCATTGCAGGCATCGACATCCTGATAGCGCGCGGTGCAGCGACCCAGTTTCTGATTTTTCCGCAAGGATCGGGCACCGCCGATTCACGTTTATGGGCCAGCTTCGCGGCTTGTGCCTTCGCCTTGCCATGGTTATAGCCCGCCCCGGGACCGGGTCCGGTCAACAAGGCCGGACCTCTAGGGCGGAGACTCGGATGGCGTCGTCAGTAGGTGGCGTATTTGGTGATCGGGAAGCGGCGGGAAGGAACGCGACCAGTTTCGACGGTGGATATCGGCCATCGGCCGACGAAGAGTTCATGAACGAGCGCCAGCTCGCTTATTACAAGAAAAAGCTGCTCGACTGGAAAGAGTCGATCCTGCGCGAATCGGCGGGGACCTTGCAGCAGCTTCAGGTGGATTCGCTGCGCGAACCCGACCTCACCGACCGCGCATCCTCGGAGACCGACTGGTCGATCGAACTGCGCACGCGCGACCGCCAGCGCAAGCTTATCTCCAAGATCGATTCGGCGCTGCGCCGCATCGACGAGGGCGAATATGGCTATTGCGAAGTGACCGGCGAGCCGATCTCGCTGGGGCGGCTCGAAGCGCGGCCGATCGCGACGATGACGGTCGAGGCGCAGGAAAAGCACGAGCGCAACGAGAAGGTATCGCGGGAGGAGTAAGCTCACCCCCTGGGGATTGGGCGCTGAACCCTCCACAGTCTCCCCAGCGAAGGCCGGGGTCCATGTCTGTATACACTCGCGATGGCTCTATTGCCTGGAGAGGCATCGATGCCGGCTTTTGCGGGCATGACGGATAGATTACGCAATAATATCCGGGATCAGCATATCTTCGAGCTGGGCGATTTCGTCCTTTAATCGGAGTTTGCGCTTCTTGATGCGCGCGACCTGAAGCTGATCGATCGAATGGGCGGCGAGAAGGGCGTCGATCGCCGAGTCGAGATCGCGATGCTCCTGCCGCAATATCTCGATCCGCCGCGTGATCACCTCGATGTCCAAACCAACCATCCCCGACTCTGCCACGCTCGCTGCCGACTTAACGGCAATCCCGTTGCCTTCTCAAGCCTTTGCGCGCGCCGGGCCAAATGGTTGCTGCTGCGTCACGTTGTGTTGTGTCCGGTATCGGATCAATACAGCTTTTTGCACGCGACAGCTGCCACGAATCATGATCTATTCAACGCCCCCTGACGGAGAAAAAGGAGTAGTCGATTTGACAAGCCATTCTTCCGCAATGCTCGCCAAACATGCCGGGATCGAAGCCCGGATCGCGGCGGAATCCCGACGACCGGCGCCAGATTCCGGTCTCCTCAACAAGCTCAAGAAGCAGAAGTTGAAGATCAAGGAAGCGCTCGCGCGCCTTTAAACGCAGGCCGGCAAACAGGGATTGAGGATCAATCGATCCTCAATCCGAGCCGGACCCGCTCTTCCCATATCTTGCGAAGATGATCGTCGGTTCCCGCGACGACGGGTTGCCTGGCCAGTTTCGGGTCGATCGCGCTATCGAACGTGATCCCCATGCGGTTTTGCCGTACCCACACGATCTCGCCTGAAACGGGGCCGGTGCCGCGAATTTCCACCTCGACCCGGCTGCCGACCGCGTAGGCGGCCTCTCCGACGGCCATAAGGCCCGATGCCGACAGGTTGCGGACGCGGATCGGATCGCTCGTTCGCGCGGCGTCGCCGGCGATGCGGATCGTACCCATCAGCAATAAGCTGTCGCGCGGAACGCGGTTGCCGGGGTTGATGGGGCCGGGGTTGATAGGGGCGAATCGGGTCATCACGGTGCTCTGATCTGGTTCCGCAGCAATAAAACGCGAAAATCCTAGACATAAGGTTAAGGCCGCGAGGTTAAGTCCGCACCCTGTCCATCAAAGCTTGGGTCCATCAAAGCTTGGCGACCCACTCTCCGATCCGATGCCACAATGAGTGCGGTGCCTTTCGCCCGACCACCATCCCGACATGACCTTCTTCGAGCGCGATCCGGTCGCCGCCTTGCCATGCGGTCTCGGCTGGAGTGATGCTGTCGGTGGTCGAGACGATGTTGAGCACCGGCATCTGCAATGCCGCAGGATCGATAAAACGACCGCCGACGGCCCACCGGCCTTCGCCGCTGACATTGGCGCCCTGCAGATTTTCCATCAGATCGCGCCCTGCAGCATAGGTCATCGGCGGGCCGTCATTCGCCCAATCCTCGACGGCGATATAATTCTGCCCTTCCGGGCTGAGCGGATCCTTGTCCGCGAACTGGACGAACTTGTGGACGGTGCGCTTCGGGTCGATCTGCCAGAAGACCTGTTGCAGGACTTCGGCGGGGACGAGGCCCATCGCATCGGCGGTAGGCTTGGCCGCTTGCCAGAGCTGCAGCAAATTTTGCCGCGTGTCGGCGGGGAAGCCGGAAAAATCCCAGGGCGTCGCGATCAGGATGAGCGCGCGGGGGGCGGCGAGCGTTGCCGCGGCGACGGCCATCACGCCACCAAGACAATAGCCGGCAAGCACGACATCGCCGAGCCGATCGAGCAAAGGAACGAGGAAGCGTTCGACATGGCCGCCGATATCGAGATCGGCCTCGCTTGCGTCGGGGATTCCCCAATCCAGCAGGATCGGATCGAGCCCTTGCGCAGCAAGCCCGCGCATCATCGAATTTGCCGGAGTGAGATCGAGCACGCTCGAGCCGTTGATGAGCGACGGCACGAACAGGATGCGGCGCCCCTTCGCGCCGTAGCTGCGCAGTACGGCGCGGCCCTCGCGATCGATGACGGTGGCCTCGGGCGGAGCGAAGTCGCGAGGAGCCTGCTGATAAGCGCGTAGTCCCTTGAGCGCGGCGGCGAGCGCCGCAGGGTCCGACGCAGTCTCGCTGCGCAGCAATTCGAGAAACAGCGGCAGCGGGCGTGGCCTGTGTTGCGGCGCGGCAAGATTTGATGCTATGCTGCGAGCGCAAATATCCTGGGGGCTGCGCGGCATGGCTAAATCATCTGACGGTACTGGTGTGGTCATCATCAAGAAATACGCCAATCGTCGGCTCTACAACACAGAAACGTCGAGTTATATCACGCTCGACCATCTGGCGGTGATGACGCGGGAAGGCCGCGACTTCAAGGTGATCGACGCGAAGAGCGAAGAGGACATCACCCACAACGTGCTGACGCAGATCATCATGGAAGAGGAAAATCGGGGGCAGACGATGCTGCCGGTCAGCTTTCTGCGGCAATTGATCTCGCTTTACGGCGATTCGATGCAGTCGATGGTGCCACAATATCTCGAGGCATCGATGGATGCGTTCCGTCGCAATCAGACGCAGTTCCGTCAGGCCATGGAAGGCGCCTTTGCAGGCGGCCCGTTCGCCGAGATCGCCAAGCGGAACATGGCGATGTTCGAAGCGGCGGCCAAGGCATTCAAGCCCGGCATTCCCGGTGCACCCGGCGCGGCGCCCGCGCCGCCGGCAGCGCCAGCCGCAGGACCGCCGCGCAGTGAAGTGGATACGCTCAAGGCGCAACTTGCTGCGATGCAAGAACAGATCGACAAGCTGAAATAGGTTTAGCGGACCAAGGTGCGCGGCGCTGCGATGGGTCTCGCCGACCGCCTCCTCCGTCGCCACCTTCCCCTTGCGGGGGAGGATTTTGGATCAGCCGGGCGCTCTCTTTATCCTGGACCCCCGCCAGGGGAAGTGGCAGCCGCAGGCTGACGGAGCGGGCGGCGACGGCAGCGTAGGAAATGCGATCCTGCTCTTTCACCTCGGCTTCACGAATTTGAGCGTCATGCGGTCGCTTTCGCCGATCGCCTGATATTTCGCGCGATCGACATCGCCGAGCCGGTAGGTCGGCGGCAAGGTCCAGACGCCTTTCTCCCAGTCATGCGTGTCTTTCGGGTTGGCGTTGACGGCGCTTTCGCCGGCAAGCTTGAAGCCGGCGGCGGTGGCAAGGCGGATGATGGTCGAGCGCTTGAGATAGCCGCTCGATTTTTCCTTCGCGCTATCGCGGTCTTCCGGCAGCCGGTGATCGACGACGCCGAGGATACCGCCCGGCTTGAGTGCAGCATAGAAATCCCCAAAGGCTTTCGCCGCGACGGCGTCGCCCGCCATGATCAGATTATGGATGTTGCGGAAGGTCAGCACGCGATCGGCACTGGCCGGCGGGATCGTCGAGGCGTCGGTCTGGCTGAACGGCATGATCGCAACCGTTCCGAACCAGGCCTGGTTCTTGTCGAGCAGAGCCTTTGTCGAGGCGAGCGATTTTTCGCTGGAGGGCGGCATTGCGATATAGCTGCCATTGCCCTTCAGCGCCGGCGCAAGAATCTCGGTGTACCAGCCTCCGCTCGGATAGAATTCGATTACCGTCTGGCCCGGATGGATATCGAAGAAGGCGAGCGTTTCCGCAGGATGGCGACGGGGATCGCGGGCGCGGTTTGCTTCGTTGCGCCGTGGATCGGCGATCGCCTTGGCGATCGCGGGATCGGCTTTCGGCGCAGCATAAGTGACGGCGATCGGGAGGAAAGCGACCGTCGTCGTCAGGGCGGCGGCAAGGCCGAAAAACAGGTGGCGCAACATCTCTCTCCGCATCATGGCAACAAGGCGGCGATGATGACGGAGATTGAGGTTCGTGCAATCGGATTATAGCTGGCCGGCGTTGGCGTTCGGCGCGCTGGCTGCTCTGTCTATCGCGATCGACTGGTGGCGCCACTGGCGAAAGACGCGGGGAACGGCGATCGTGCCCTGGTCGCTGATCGCCGTGCTGTCGCTCATCGTTGCCGCGTACTGCCTCGCGGGATGGTTGCGCGAAGGGTAGCTCTGTCAGTCAAACCGTTCGTGTCGAACGAGGTCGAGGCATGTTTCCGCGTGCTGACATCCCTCGACCAGGCTCGGGACGAACGGTGGTCGGGAACTCTGAGCGGTACCTACAGGCAGGCCTCGAGCAGCGGGGCGTCGAAGCCGAACTGGCGCGCTTTTTCGAGCGTGTACGGGCGCAGACCGGCGGGGGTGAAATCGCCGATGATCTTGCCGTCGGCGTCCTCCGAGAAATAGTCGAACTTGAAGAGCTCCTGGGTGATGATCACCGGGCCCTCCATGCCGATCACCTCGGTGATGCTGGTGACGCGGCGCGAACCATCGCGCAGACGCTTGACCTGGACGATCAGATCGACCGAATCCGCGATCTGCTTCGAGATTGCTTCCTTCGGCACCTTGATGTCCGACATCATCACCATGTTCTCCATACGCGCCAGCGCTTCGCGCGGGGAGTTGGAGTGGAGCGTGCACATCGATCCGTCATGGCCGGTGTTCATGGCCGCGAGCATGTCGAAACATTCGGAGCCACGAATTTCGCCGAGGATGATGCGATCCGGGCGCATACGCAGCGCGTTGACGACGAGATCGCGGATCGTGATCGCGCCGGCGCCTTCGAGGTTCGCGGGGCGGGTTTCGAGCGGCAGCCAGTGCGGCTGCTGCAGGCGAAGTTCGGCTGCGTCCTCGATCGTGACGACGCGCTCGCCGGGGTCGATCATCTTCGACAGCGCGTTGAGCATCGTCGTCTTGCCCGAGCCGGTACCGCCCGAGATGATCACGTTGAAGCGACAGGCACCGGCGATCTTGAGGAAGGTCGCCATGCGCTCGCTCATCGAGCCGCCCTTCGCCATGATGTCGAGGGTGATCGGCTTGGACGAGAATTTACGAATCGAGATCGCGGTGCCGCGCAGCGACAGCGGCGGCACGATCACGTTGACGCGGCTGCCGTCGGCGAGGCGGGCATCGGCGAGCGGCGTGGTCTGATCGACGCGGCGGCCGACCTTCGACACGATGCGCTGGGCGATCTGGAACAGATGCTCCTCGTCGCGGAAGGTGATCTTGGCGAGCTCGAGCTTGCCCTTGCGCTCGACATAGGTCTGGTCGGGGCCGTTGACCATGATGTCGGTGATCAGCGGATCGCCGAGCAATTCTTCGAGCGGGCCGAGGCCGAGCAACTCATCGACCAGAACCTTTTCGAGCGCGAACTGCTCGCGGCGGTTGAGCGTGATGCGGAGTTCGGCGAGGACCTCGCCGATGATCGGGCGAAATTCCTCGGCGAGCTCATCCTTGGTGAGCGTCGCAGCGGCCTCGGGATCGACACGCTCGAGCAGGCGCGGCAGCACCTGTTCCTTGATCTTGTGGATCGAGGCTTCGAAACCCTCGACCCTCGATTTGCCGGCATCGCCAGACGCGGCCTCGCGGATGGCGAGACGCGCCATCGCATCGGTCATCCGCAGACCTTCATTGTCTTCGGTAGCGGCGCCGGCCGTCTGGTCGAAGCCGGGGAGATTGGCAAAGGGATCGACCGAGCTCAGCGGCTCGGCGGGGGCGCCAGCGCCGAAACTGCCGCCAGTATCGGCATCGAGCGGCGGGAATTGCAGGCCGCCGGTCAACGGGCCCGGGGCCGGCGCGTCGCCCTGCATCGGGCGAGCAACGCCGAATGCGGGCTTGGCCCCGTGCTGCATTGCGCCTCTTCTACCGAAAGCACTCATTCAAAATTCCCGTAGCGGGGGCCCTATCGACCGCTATAGGCCGGTGTAACCCTGAAGATTTCAAAAAGGGTTAAGCCCGCCGTCACCGTATCGGAGCCCGATGGCCGACCGTTATCACTCCCCCCTGCCGTCGATGGTGATGGCACTGGCCGGTTTCGCCTCCTTCGCCATCGGCGATGCCATCGTGCGATCGATGGCGGGGGCCTGGCCGGGCAGCGCCGTCGCGCTGCTGCGTTATAGCGTCGCTGCGCTGGGGCTGGCTGTCGTCTTGCTGATGCGCGAAGGCAAAGCCGGCTTTGCACCATCCTCACTGCCGATCCAGATCGGCCGCGGCGCGGCGATCGCGATGAACGGCGCGCTGTTCTGGATCTCGCTCAGCTATATGCCGCTGGCCGATTCGACCGCGATTCAGTTCACCAATCCCGTTTGGGCGGCGGCGCTATCCGCGATTTTCCTGGGGGAAGCGATCCGGGGCCGGCAGATCGCCTATATGCTGCTCGCCTTTGCCGGGGTGCTGGTGGTGCTCCAGCCCAATGTCGCGGCGTTCGGCGCCGGCGCGCTGGTGCCCTTGATTGCGGCAGTCGGCATGTCGAGCCTGATGGTGCTCAATCGCGTGCTGGGTACGCGCGGTTCGCTGATCGGCAATCAGTTCTGGCTGGCCGCAGTGGCTAGCATCGTACTCGTGCCGGCAACGATCGCGGGGCACTTTTCGGGGATCGGCAATCTTGCCGTCACCTGGCCGTCCGCGGTTACGGTGATCAAATGCATGGTGGTCGCAATGACGGGGACGCTGGGCCATTTGCTGCTGTTCAAGGCGACGCTGCGGGCATCGGCCGCCGCGATGGCGCCGATGGCCTATGTCCAGATATTATTCGCGGTGCTGCTGGGCTGGCTGCTGTTCCACTCGCCGCCGACGCCTTCAATGCTGTTCGGCGCCGCGATCATTATCGGCGCGGGATGGATGCTGATCCGGGCCAATATGAGACTGGCGAAGGCGATCGGTGAATCCGGCGCCAATCCAAATTAGCACGAGAACCCATAATCGAGAATAACCGAGATTGGGTGGAAAGCGGAGAGGCGGCTCTTGGCTCGTCGTGGCAAATAGCTGTCATCAATAAATGATCGAACCACCATCGATGTGCTCAAAGTGACCACTCTCAAAGTTGGAGTTCTCAGAGTAAACTGTGAGTTTGCTATCGTCGTCGAACATGAGCGTCAAGCTCCAATCTTTGCGATCTATTTCAACGATCGTTTTATGGATCAACCGATGAAGTAGCGATGGGCCGTCGCGCCATGCCTCGCACTGATAAACATAGGGAGCTTGATCCGCGCACTGGTGATCCAAACGCTCCTGAACGCGGAGTCGAGCCCGCTGTCAAAGACGATTTGAACCTGATTGGGGTCTAGCTTGATCTGCGCGATCCTATCGCCGATCAGCGCTTTCATTTGTTCTCGGGGCGGGAATGGCATCATTCGGTAATGTTAGACGGGCGCGTAAGCGTCGACAACCGGGTGTCGTCGTCACAGCTCCTCATACGGAATATCGATGAAACCCTCTGTCCAGTGATCTTGGTCTAGAAGCATAGCATCGATGAACCAGCCGTCTGGGAAATCCCGAAATCCCGGCTGCTCCCCTAGCCGGACTATTGCGGCGCTTGCGGCATCCTCACTCCGATAGGCGCCGATGGTCTTTACGTCCTCGTCGTCCGTGTCGGCAGAGCGAACATGCTGCAACAGATAGATGGTATCCATTCCCTCTGCATAGCAGCGGCGGCGAACGTCCGCTATCGGGATGCGTCGGCTTTCACTGGAGCGGCCGCCTCTGGGGTCGATAGCTGACGATCCGATTTATGTACGACTTAAGCGAGCGTAGGTGGTACGGCATTGGCTAGGATTCGGCCTTCGGCCATGCTCTAACCGCGCCATGCAAAATAGATATCTGATCGCGCTCTGCGCCTCCGCCGCCGTCCTGACGTCCCCCGCTTTTGCCGCATCCGAACGGTTCAGCGTGATCTTCGGCGGCAAGAATGTCGGCCATCTCAACGCAGAGACCACCGACGCGCGAGGCGGCGGCACGCACGCCGTGGTCGATTTCGACTACAAGAATAACGGCCGTGGGCCGACGATGAAGGAAGTGCTCGATCTCGACGCGCGCGGGCTGCCGACCGCCTGGGCGATCAGCGGCGCGACGACCTTCGGCAGCAAGGTCAGCGAGACGTTCAGCCAGAGCGGCAGGAAGGCGGCGTGGATCGATTCCACCGGCAAGGGCAAGGCGACCGTCAAGGAGCCGAGCCTCTATGTTGCGCAATCGGGCAGCCCGTGGAGCATCGGCGTCTACGCCCGCGCGCTGATGAAGGATGCCGATAGCGCGATGCCGGCGCTGCCCGGCGGCACCCTGCGCATCACCAAGGGCGATACGCTGACGATCGCCGGCAAGGATGGGCCGGTGGCCGTCACCGCTTATGTGGTGGGCGGGATCGACACGACGCCCGACACGGTGCTGCTCGACGGCACCGGCGCGATGGCTGCCTATGTCACGCCCAACTTCATCATCATCCGCGCGGGCTATGAAGGCGAAGAGGTGCGGCTGCGCGATCTCGCGGCGAAGTGGTCGACCGATCGCTATGTCGCGATCCAGAAGGCGACCGCGCATGATTATGGCGCACCGATCCGCATCCGCAATGTGCGGATATTCGATCCGGCGACGGCATCGCTGACGGCGCCCGTCGCGGTGCTGGTATCGGGCAAGGAGATCGCGGCGATCGAACCGCTCGACAGCCCGGCGACGCCGGGTGAGGTGACGATCGAGGGTGATGGCGGAACGTTGGTGGCCGGCATGTACGAGATGCACGGCCATCTGGGGCAGGACGATGCGCTGCTCAATCTGATCGCGGGCATCACCACGGTGCGCGACATGGGCAACGACAATGTCGTGCTCGCCGATCTGATCCATCGCATCGACGACGGCATCATCGGCGGCCCGCATGTGATCCGTTCGGGCTTCATCGAGGGCAAGAGTCCGTTCAGCGCGAATAACGGCATCCTCGCCACCAGCGAGAAAGAGGCGGTCGACGCGGTGCGCTGGTATGGCGCGCGCGGCTACTGGCAGATCAAGAGCTATAACAGCGTCAATCCGGCCTGGGTGCCGGCGATGGTGAAGGAAGCGCATAGACTGGGGATGCGCGTTTCGGGGCATGTGCCGGCGTTTGCGACCGCCGATCAGATGATCGAGGCCGGCTATGACGAGATGACGCATATCAACCAGTTCATGCTGGGCTGGGTGATCAAGCCCACCGAAGACACGCGGACGCTGTTCCGGCTGACCGCGCTCAAGCGGCTGCAGAGCTTCGATCTGAACGGCGCGGTTCCGCAGCATACGATCCGGATGATGGTCGATGGCAAGAAGGCGATCGACCCGACCGTCGGCATCCATGAAAATCTGCTGACCAACCGCGACGGGCAGATCCCGGCAGGCGCGATCGACTATTTCGATCATCTGCCGATCGGTTCGCAGCGCGGGCTGAAGAAGGCGTGGATCGATACGTCGGCGCCCGGCGACGATGCCGCGTATCGCAGCGCCTGGGAGAAGATTCAGCAGACGGTGCGGATGCTGCACGATCGCGGTGTGCTGATCGTGCCCGGCACCGATACTGGCGGCGCCTTCACCTATCATCGCGAGCTGGAGCTTTATACGAAGCTCGGCTTCACCTCTGCCGAGGTGCTCAGGCGCGCGACCTGGGACATGGCGAAATATACCGGGCAGGATCAGCGGATGGGATCGATCGAGAAGGGCAAGCTCGCCGACTTCTTCCTGATCCCCGGCGATCCGACGAAAGACATCAGGGCGATCAAGACGATCGCGATGGTGGTGAAAGACGGCACGGTCTATTTCCCGAGCGAGGTCTATCCGAACTTCGGGATCAAGCCGTTCGTCGATGCGCCGAAGGTGAAGCTGCCGAAATAGCGGCCGGTATCCGGATCACGCAGAGGCGGCGCTGAAGCGGAAGACACCGCGATCGAGGGCGATCAAAGTTGTTAGCTCTTCGCTGGTTTGGTGGCGTGCCGCCCGTCTCATAGCTAGAGTCTCCTGATGAGCGACATTCGCAACATCGTCATCCTTACGGGCGCTGGCATCTCCGCCGAGTCCGGCCTCAATACTTTTCGCGGGCCTGGCGGGCTGTGGGAGGGGCATCGGGTCGAAGATATCTGCACGCCCGAGGCGCTGGAGGCGAACCGGGATCTGGTGCTCGATTTCTACGATCAGCGGCGGCTGGCACTGGGGACGGTCGCGCCGAATGCGGCGCATGAGGCGATAGCGCGGCTCGATCGGGAGTGGCGGGGGGATTTGCTGATCGTGACGCAGAATGTCGACGATCTGCACGAGAGGGCCGGGGCGAAGCGGATGCTGCATATGCATGGCGAGCTGATGTCGGCGCTGTGCGAGGATTGCGGAGGGCGGTGGCGGTTTGGCGGGGCGATGCTCGACGGGCCGGCCTGCCCGACCTGCGGATCGGCCGATGGCGCGCGGCCTGATATCGTGTTTTTCGGGGAGATGCCCTACGAAATGGGGCGGATCGAGAAGGCGGTGGCGGATGCCGATGTATTCGTTTCGATCGGGACCTCGGGGGCGGTGTATCCGGCGGCGGGGTTCGTGCGGACCGCAAGCCATTATGGGGCGGAGACGCTGGAGCTGAATCTGGAGCCGTCGGCGGGGAGCGTGTATTTCGACGAGAGCCGGCTCGGGCCAGCGGGTGTGCTGGTGCCGGCCTGGGTGGATGGGGTGTTGAAGGGGCAGGGGTGAGCCCTTCCTAGCCCCTCCCTTGGGGTGGGTGGCGCGGCCAAGGGCTCGATGCTCGCTGGCGTAGCTCCATGCGACGACCGGGGAGCGCGCTGCGCTCGCACCCACCCCTTCCCCCTCCCTTGAAAGGGAGGGGCTTATTTTTTAGTCCACCCAATCCAGCCCGATTTCCTTGTAGAGGCTGCGGTCTTCTTCCCACTTTTCCACGACCTTGACGTGCAGGAAGAGGTGGACCTTGCGCTGGAGGAGGCGCTGGAGCTGTTCGCGGGATTGGGTGCCGATCTCTTTCAACCGGGCGCCGCGCTTGCCGAGGACGATGGCGCGCTGGGTGTCGCGGGCGACGAGGATCTGCTGGTGTATCGCGACCGAGCCGTCCTTGCGCTCCTCATATTTCTCGGTTTCGACCGCCGAGTCATAGGGGAGTTCGGCGTGGAGCTGGAGATAGAGCTGTTCGCGGGTGACTTCGGCGGCGAGCATACGATCGGTGGCGTCGGAGACCTGTTCCTCGGGGAAGTGCCAGGGGCCTTCGGGAACCCTCGCGGCGAGCGCCTTGCGCAGATCGTCGACGCCGTCGCCGGTCGAGGCGGAGATCATGAAAATTTCTTCGGGTTGCAGCTTTTCCTGCAGGATCATCGCAAGTTCGAGCAGCTTTTCCTTCGCGGTGATGTCGACCTTGTTGAGGACGAGGATCTTGGGTTCGCGGCGTTCGGCGACCTTGTCGAGCAGATCGGCGATGCGATGGGTGATGCCGGTCTTGGCGTCGATCACGAAGGCGATGACGTCGGCATCCTGCGCGCCGTTCCATGCGGCGGCGACCATCGCGCGATCGAGGCGGCGGCGCGGCGCGAAGATGCCGGGGGTGTCCACGAGCAATATCTGGCTTTCGCCGGCGATGGCGACGCCGATCAGGCGGGTGCGGGTGGTCTGCGCCTTGGGGCTGACGATCGCGACCTTCTGGCCGACGATGGCATTGACGAGGGTGGACTTGCCCGCATTGGGCGCGCCCACGACAGCAACGAAGCCGCAGCGTTCGGTCACGATAATTTCTCCAGAAGTGCCTTGGCAGCGGCGGTTTCGGCTTCCTGTTTGGAAGCGCCTTCGGCGGTCGCCTCGGCCTTGTTCGGTATGGTGACGGTAACGGTGAAGCGCGGCGCGTGATGCGGGCCGGTGCGTGCGCCCATGGTGTAGACCGGCGCCTTGCAATTCTTGGCCGCGGCCCATTCCTGCAATGCGGATTTGGGGTGGCGGGGGGCCTGCGCGGTGGTGGCGTGGCTCGCCCAGGCGCGGCGGATGAAGGCTTCGGCGGCAGGGAGCCCGGCTTCAAGGTAGAGCGCGCCGATCAGCGCCTCTACGACGTCGCCGAGGACATTGTCGCTCTGCACCGCACCGTCGTCGCGCGCCTGCTTGCCGAGGATGATGTTCGGGCCGACGCCGATCTCACGCGCGACCTCGGCACAGGTTTCGCGGCTGACGATGGCGTTGAGGCGGCGCGAGAGATTGCCTTCGGGTTCGCTGGGGAAGAGTTCGTAGACCCAGGCGGCGGCGGCGAGGCCGAGGACGCGGTCGCCGAGAAACTCGAGCCGCTCATAATGGTTGGCGCTGTAGCTGCCGTGGGTGAGCGCGCGGACGAACAGCGCGGGATCGCGGGGGCGATGGCCCAGCGCCTGTTCGATCCATGCGGTTGTCGTGTCGGTCATCGCGGCGCTCTAGCCGATGATGCCCGAAACGTCACCTCTGGCAGTTGGGCAATTGCTGAGGCAGGGTGAGATCATGGCCGATGTGGTGAATCTCAATCGTTTCCGTAAAGCGAAAGCCAAAGATAGCGCGCGCGTGACGGCGGATGCCAACCGAGCGAAATTCGGGCGGACGAAGGCGGAGAAGGATCGTGAGAAGGCGGAGCGGGAGCGGGCCGAGAAGATGCTGGATGGAGCGAAGCGGGAAGAGGATTAGCGCTTCTTCGTCATGCTGGCTCGACGATAGCCTGCGCCGTTTCAGCGTTCAGGACGATGACGCTCAACTGGCGGAGTGCGTCTGCCTCAGCGCACGGCAATCATCGCAGCGGTGATTGCGCCGGCCATCATGCCCCACAGCAACACCGCCGTGCCGATGAACTTGACCAGCGCGACGCGGCGTTGGGCGGGATCGGCGATATAGAGATCGTTGGCGGTGTGGCGGGCCAGAACCTCCTGGAGTTCACGCGCAGGGGATGGCGCGGGGCTGGCGACGATGCCCGATCGCAGGGCGACGACGCTGCCATCGATCTGCAGCTCCTCGGCATATGCCAGTTCGTCTACGGGCCGTTGGTTGAATTTCGCCATGTCCATCCCCTTGAGCGCAGCCGAGGATGGCGCGTCTCGGTTAAAATATTGTGAAGATCACAATATAGCTCAGGCGATCTGATCCCAGGCGTCCGAAATTTCGTTGATCATCTTGCGAGCGCGCTCGATCGGCGCGGCATCTTCGCTGCGGCCGCCAAGCTGCACGAGGCGGCGGCTTTCGCGATAGACCTGCGCGAGATTGATCGCGATTTCGCCGCCGTTGCGGAAATCCAGGCTGGTTTCGAGCGCGAGAAGGATAGTCGATGCGCGGCCCTGCTTTTCAATCACCTTGCCGCGATTGCCGCTGCGCTGCGCGGCGAGCATGATATCGATCGCCTTGGTCAGTTCGTCGAACAGGATGGAGATCAGACGATGTGGCGAAGCGCCTTCGACCTGGCTGTCGACATCGACCGCCCGATAGCGCCCATGGGCGGCCGCGCCATATCCGGAATTCAAGAACATGATGGGAAAGACCTCCTGCCAGGCGTGCGTGTTTAGTTCTTGCTGTTGGTCCAGAGCTTGATCTGCTGATCGAGGTAGGATTGCGTGCTGCTATAGGCGCGCAGCGCGGTCTGCATTGCGGTGAACTGCTTGGTGAGCAGGGCGCGGTAGGAGGTGTCGCGCTCGGTGAGCTTGTCCTTGGCCGCGGTGATCGACGTCGTCTCGTTCTCGAGCTTTTTCTGCGACGCGGTCAGCATTCCGCTGGTCGAGGCCAGATCGCTCTTGATCGCATCGAGAACGCCCTGAAGCCCGGAATCGATCGTGATCGTCGCGCTCGCGACATTGCCGAGGATGTTGAACGTCAGTCCGTTCGCTTCGGACAGATAAGATGCGGTGACGCCGGTCGTTCCCGACGGCAGGGTGTAGCCGCCATTGAGGGTTGCCGACGCGCTGGTCGTGCTGGTTCCGGGAATGGCATCGGTGATCGTGTAGACGCCGCCCTTGACCTTGCCGACCGTGCTGGTGATCTGGAGCAGAGGATTGCTGCTGCGCTGGCCGGGATTGAACATCGCCTCCACCGCATCCGGGGTCGCGTTCATGACGGTGGTCAGCCGCGCGCTATCGAGGCTGAGCGAGCCGTCCCGATTGGTGGAGACGCCGATCTCGGCAAGGGTGGTGGGGCTGCCGTCGCTCGCGTAGGTCAGCGCCGTCGAGGATATCTTGCCCATCCGCGTCATCAGTTCGCGCAGGCCGCTGTCGCTGCGCAGCGAGCCGGTGGTGCCGACCATCTTGGTGAGGGTGGCGCGCGCTTCGTTATAGGCGGCGACGAAATCGCTGACGGCGGCCTTGATCGCGTCGACAGGCTGGGTCGCGCCGATCGTCACGGTGGTGTTGGGGGCGGCGGACTGAAGATCGATCTTCACGCCAGCGATCACATCGCTGAAGCTGTTCGAGGATTTGCTGACCGGCACGCCATCGACGATCAGTTCGGCGTTCTGCGCCTCCTGGGTGCGTTCCAGGCCGGTGATGTTGTCCGGATCATAGGTGGTCGAATCGAAGGCGAAGCGGCCGATGCCAGCGGCGCTGCCGCTCGTCATCGTCAAGGAGAAGGCGTTGTCCTCGCCGGTTGCGCCCTTGACGACGAGGCGGGTGCCGGTGCCATCGGTCACCGTCGATGCGGTGACGCCGAGGCCCGCATTCCTGATGGCGAGTGAGAGGCCAGCCATCGAATCATTGGTGGAATCGATTGTGATCGTGGCGGTCTTGCTGCCGACCGTCAGCGTCAAGGTGCCCTGGCCGACAGCTGTGCCGGCGCTGGCCAGCGGCGTCGAACTCAGCGTTTGCGCGGTGGCGAGCTGGCCGACCTTGATCGTGGCCGATGTGCCGCTCAGTCGCGAACCGGCAACGGCGCTGACCGTGAGGACCGAACTGTTGGAGCTGGTAGGCTGCGTGTAGAGCGTGCCGCCGGAAATCAACGATGACAGCGAAGACGAGAAGCTGGTGATGGTGCTGACGGCCGTCGCGAGATCGGAAATCTGTGCGGTGTTGGCGGTGGCCCGGGCGGTGATGGCCTTCTGTTTTTCAGCAATCGACGCCGTCGCGAGCTGATCGACGAGCGAGCTGGTGTCGATGCTGGCTGCGCCCAGCGATGTAAGGATCGACGATCCGACCGACGTAACCATGAACAACCACCTTTGTCATGCCGGGTAACGGCACGGGAGGCGCCAGCTTTAGGCACAGCCGTGGTTAGGATTTCGCTAACGGCATTCCCAAGACACCGTTCGTCCCGAGCGTAGCCGAGGGACGTCAGCACGCGCGAACATGTTTCGCCTGCGCCCGACACGACCGGATTCAGGGCGTGGCGCGCTCGCTACAACGCCTTGCGGCCATCCTCATCGAACTTGACCTCGTCGGGCACGACGATGTCCGGCTGGACGATACCCTCCGCCATTGCGCGATCGAGGTTGAATACGAAGGCGAGGATCGCGGCGACGGCGATGAAGAGGTCCTCGCGGATGAGCTGGCCGGAGCGCGTTGTGTAATAGATTGCACGGGTGAGCTGCGGATATTGCAGCAGCGGCACGCCATGTTCGGTTGCCAGTTCGCGCAGCACCTCCGCCGTGACGCCGCGGCCGCGCGCGACGAGGATCGGCGCCATGTCGAAGCCGGGGCGATAGCGCAGGGCGACGGCGAAGTGGGTCGGGTTGGTGAGCACGACGGTCGCCTCGGTGATCGCCTTGCGCGCCGATCCGCGCGCCATCTGCATCTGTTTCTGGCGGATCGCGGCCTTGAGTTCGGGCGAGCCTTCGGTCTGCTTGCTCTCGTCCTTGATCTCCTGCTTCGACATGCGCAGCCGCCGGGTGCGTTGCAGGATCTGCGCGGGGATGTCGGCGCCGCCGACGAGCGCCAGCGCGAGCGTCATGACGATAATCGCATAGCTGAATTTGGTGCCGATGCCGTCGAGCGCGGTGCGGATGTCCTGCTGGCCCATCGTCACGATCGACGCCATCTCGCCTTTGAGCAGCCAGTAGCCGACCGCGCCCAGCAAGAGGATCTTGAGCATCGCCTTGCCAAGTTCGATTACGCCCTGCATGCCGAAGATGCGCTTCAATCCCGCTGCCGGATTGAGCTTGCTCGCCTTGAAACCGAGCGCTTCCCAGCGAAAGCCGAGCGATCCGAGCACCGCAGGGGCGGTAATCGCGGCAGCAAGCGTCAGCAGGAACAGCAGAGCGACCGGTAGCGCGACCGCCATCACCTGATGGATGATCGCCGCCATCGGATCGAAATTCTCGATCGCGCCGGCATCGAAGGACAATCCGTCGGTGAGCATATCGCGCAGTGCGCCGATCAGCCATGGGCCGGCCATCGCGATCCAGGCCGCACCGACGAGCATGACGAAGGCGGTGCCGAGTTCCTTCGATTGAAGGACGTCGCCCTTTTCGACCGCCTCCTGCTTGCGCTTGGCGGTGGGGGCTTCGGTCTTGTCGTCCTGTTCGGGGCCTTCCGCCATGGCTCAGCCGCCTGCGAGCTGGCGTGCGAAGGCCAGCCCGCGCTGGAGCGATGCGGTAATGCCGTCGCCCATCGAGGGGGCTGCGATCGCCATCAGCACAAGCCCGGCCATCAGGGTCGCGGGCAGGCCGACCGAGAAGATGTTCATCGCGGGCGCCGAGCGCGCGAGCATCGCCATGACGAGCTGGACGAGGATGATCGCGAAACCGACCGGCAACGCGATGGCGAGGCCGGCCGCGAACAGATTGCCGCCGAACAGCGCGAGTCCCTGGATGCTCTTTGCGCCGAGCCAGGCCTCGCCGGGCGGCAGGGATTTGTAACTATCGACGATGATCGCCGCGAGCTGGAGGTGGCCGCCGATCGCGAGGAACAGGAAGATCGCGACCATCGACAGGAACTGGCTGACCGCCGGGGTCGATACGCCGCTCGACGGATCCATCATATTGGCGAAGCCGAGGCCCATCGCGTTGCCGATCACTTCGCCGGCAACGAGCGCTGCGGAGAAACCGATCTGTACCGCGAAGCCGAGCGCGAGCCCGACGAGGACTTCGCCGCTGACGAGCATGACGCCGGCGAAGGAGACCACGCCGCCTACCGGCATGACGAACGGCGTTGAAGCGAGCGCGGGGATCCCGATGGCGAGCGCAATGATTGCGCGCACCTGCAGCGGCACCGATGGCGAACCGAAGACGGGGGCGGCGATGAAGGCCGCACCGGGGCGGATCATGGCGATCACCCAGAGCCACATCTGGGTTTCGAGCCCGGCAAGGCCCTGAGGGATCATTGCGGAATCATCGCATGAGATCCGGGATCCGCGCGAACAGCTCCCGCGTGAAATCGGCGATCAGCATCATGATCGCGCCGCCGAAGATGGCGAGCGCGACGGCGAGGACGATCAGCTTGGGCACGAAGGCGAGGGTGGGTTCGTTGATCGACGTCGCCGCCTGGATCATGCCGAGGATGATGCCCGCGACCAGCGCAGGGATCAGGATCGGCATGCAGGCGAGCGCGAGGATCCACATCGCCTGCTGGGCGATGCCGATGAAGAAATCGGGATCGCTACTCATGGCCAGCCATGCCGTTCGTCCCGAGCGAAGTCGACGGACGTTTTCGAGGGCCGGCGTGTCTCAACTTCGCTCGACACGAGCGGGGCGGCAGGCAGGGTTGATCAACCACCGACGAAACTCCCCGCGAGCGAGCCCATCGTCAGCGCCCAGCCATCGACCATAACGAACAGCAAGAGCTTGAAAGGCATGGATATGATGGCCGGTGACAACATCATCATACCAAGCGACATCAGGGTCGACGCCACCACCAGATCGATGATCAGGAAGGGCAGGAAGATCAGGAAACCGATCTGGAAGGCGGTCTTGAGTTCGCTCGTCACATAGGCCGGGAGCAGGATCGCAAAGGGGATATCCGCGGGCCGGGCGAAGCGCGGCGATTTGGCGAGATCGGCGAAGAGTTTGAGATCGGTCTGCCGGGTCTGCCGCACCATGAAGCTATGCAGCACGGTACCGCTGCGAGTGACGGCTTCCTCGATCGTGATCTGGCCGGCGCCATAAGGCTTGAAGGCGCTGGCGTTGATCTGCTCGATCGAGGGCCGCATGACGAACATCGACAGGAACAGAGCGAGGCCGACGAGGACCTGGTTCGGCGGAGTCTGTTGCAGCCCCAGCGCCTGCCGCAACAGCGACAGCACGATGATGATGCGCGTGAAACTCGTCATCATCAGTACCAGCGACGGCAGCACCGTCAGCAGGCTCATCAGCACGAGGATCTGCAGAGAGAGCGACAGCGGTTTGCCGTCGCCCGAGATCGTCGTCATCGCGCGATCGAGCGCGCCGGTCTGGAGCGGGCCGCCTGTGGAGGCCAGCGCCGGTTCGGCAATGAGCAGGGCGAGGAGAAGCAGCGCGGCGACGGATAGAATCGATCTTATGCGCTGTGCTGTCATGACGGGGTTTCAGCACTACGGCGGGTTGAGTTCAAGCTGTTCCGTTCGCGTGAAACCTTCCGTTCGTGTCGAGCGAAGTCGAGACATGTTCCACGGCGCCCCAAAAACTTTCTCGACTACGCCCGACACGAACGGTGGATGGGACGGCAACCGCCTCGACTTCACAAAAAGCTGTATGGATCGACGTCCACCGCCACCCGCACACCGCGCGGCCAGTCGATGCCGCCTAGCCAGTCGCGGATCACGTCCTGCACATCGAGCGAGCGGCGGGCATGGACGAGGAGGCGCTGTCGAAAGCGGCCGCGCAGCATCGAGAGCGGGGCGGGGGCGGGGCCGTAGACGTGCATGCCGTCGACACATGGCGCGGTGCGGCCGATCAGGCGGGCGGTTTCGGTGGCTTCTTCCAGCTTTTCCGAGGTGACGATGATCGCGGCGTAGCGGCCAAAGGGAGGCGCATCGGCCGTCCGCCTCGCTTCGGTTTCGGCGGCGTAGAAGCTTGCGGAGTCGCCCGAGGCGAGTGCCTGGATGACCGGCGCCCTGGGTTCGCGGGTCTGGACGAAGACGCGGCCCGGCTTTTCGGCGCGGCCGGCACGGCCGGCTACCTGCGCGATCTGCTGGAAGCTGCGTTCGGCGGCGCGCAGATCGCCACCGGCGAGCCCAAGATCGGCGTCGATCACGCCGACCAGGGTGAGTTCGGGAAAATGATAGCCCTTGGTGACGAGCTGAGTACCGACGACGACGTCGATGTCACGCGCCTCCATGCGTTCGACGAATTCGGCGGCGTGCGCCGGGCTCGACAGCGTGTCCGATGTGGCGATAGCGACGCGGGCGTCGGGGAAGAGCGCCTTCACTTCATCGGCGATGCGTTCGACGCCGGGGCCGCAAGCGACGAGCGTGTCTTCCTCATTGCACTCGGGGCAGGCGCGCGGCGGCGGCATGACATGACCGCAATGATGGCATTGCAGCCTGCCGATCAGGCGATGTTCGACCATCCATGCCGTGCAGTTGGGGCATTGGAAGCGATGGCCGCAGGTGCGGCAGAGCGTGAGCGGCGCATAGCCGCGGCGGTTGAGGAAGAGCAGGCTCTGTTCCTTACGCTCCAATGTTTCCTCGATCGCCTTGACGAGGCTCGGCGCGATCCAGCGGCCGCGCGACGGCGGATCGGCGAGCAGATCGATCGTGATGATCTCGGGCATTTCGGCGATGCCGTGGCGCGCGGTCAGCTTGAGCTCGGTATAACGGCCGATCGCTGCCTGCTGGCGGGTCTCGATCGCGGGGGTCGCGGAGGCGAGGACGATCGGAATCTCCTCGAGCTTGGCGCGCATCACCGCGACGTCGCGCGCGTGATAGAGGACCCCGTCCTCCTGCTTGAAACTGGTCTCATGCGCTTCGTCGACGATGACCAGACCGAGATTGCGATAGGGCAGGAACAGCGCCGAGCGCGCGCCGACGACGACCATCGCCTCGCCATGCGCGATGGCGCGCCAGGCGCGGCGGCGCTGCGACTGGCGGAGCTCGCTGTGCCAGGCGACCGGGAGATGACCGAAGCGTGCTTCGAAACGCTTGAGGAAAGGTTCGGTCAGCGCGATTTCAGGGAGCAGAACCAGCGTCTGGCGGCCCATGCGGAGCGCTTCGGCGATGGCTTCGAAATAGACCTCGGTCTTGCCCGAGCCGGTGACGCCGTCGAGCAGGAAGGGTGAGAAGGTGCGGCCATGGACGGCTTCGGTCAGTACGCCTGCGGCAAGCTTCTGTTCGTCGGAAAGATCGGGCGGTGCGTGATCGGGCTCGGGCATCGGCCAGGGTGTATCTATCGATATGGTGACCGCCTCGATCGCGCCCGTTTTCACGAGCCCACGGATCACGGCGTCGGAGACGTCGGCAATCGTGGCGAGCTCGCGGACCAGCCCCTGCCGCTGGCCGATGCGGTCGAGTGCCTGTTGGCGCTGCGGGGTGAGCCGTTCGGGCGTGCTGCCCGTTGCGCGATATTCGGTGATCGTGCGCGAGCCATCGAGCGCGCTCGACGAGGGCAGCGCCATGCGCAGGACGGCGGCGGGCGGCGCGAGATAATAGTCGGCGGTCCATTCGATCAGGCGGCGCAAGGGCGCCGCGATCGGCGGGACGTCATAGACCTGGAGCAGCGGACGCAGGCGATTATCGCCAACCTGATCGGCCGACGGCAACGATTCTTCTTCCCAGACGACGCCGACCAGCTGGCGCGGGCCGAGCGGCGCGAGCACGATACTGCCGGGTTCGACCGCATGCTCGCGGTCAGCCCGGTAGTCGAGTGGACCTAGAGCCGGGTTGAGGAGGAGAACGTGCGCACGCGCCATCCTCCTCAGTTAGGGGTTCAGTCAGGCGAAGGAAACCGCCGACCGCGTGAGCTGCGAAACTTCATCGGCAATCGCATCGACGACGATGTTCGCTGCGCGCTCGCAAGCGCCGTCGATCTGCCCGAAAGCGCGCAGCACGGCGTCGCGCTGGCGATCGATCACATGCGCATGCCGCGCGACCGCTGCGTCGATCGCCGCGATCAACGATCCCGGCTGTTCAGCGACCTCGCCCAGATGCCAGCCGGCATAGCGCGGATCGTCGTGCCAATCGGTCATGTGGGCATTGATGAAGGCAACGGGGCGCGGCTCGGCGAGAAATTCGTACAGCTGGCTCGACATATCGCCGAGATAGATGTCGGCGGCATGGACATAGGTCATGTCGATAAGCCGATCCGACGTCAGATCGACGATCACCCGATCGGTTTCAGCCATTGCTACCCAGCGATCGCGCTCCGCATCGTCCATATCCTCGGCGACGCGGATATGCGGCGCGACGATCAGATTGTAGCGGCCATCCGCCTTGAAGCGATCGATCACCGTCTCCGCGACATTCCACGAGGAGATTTTCGTGTCGAAATGCGGATTATAGAGCACGGTCGGGCGGTCATTATCGAACAGCCGGCTTTGCGGTGCCGGCATGTGGCGCAGATAATCGAGCTTCACATAGCCGCCGCTGCGCAGCCGGCTGCGATCGATATGGTGTTTGCCGACGGCGCGTTCGATATCCTTGTCGCCGGGAACGACGATCAGATCGAACGCCTTCAGACGCTTCTCCGAAGATGGCGCGCGATCGCCGGCGCCGTGGCGGAAATGGATCATCTTGGCCTTGGTGAGGCCGAGCACGCGCAACCAGGCCGAGGTCCGTTCCGGCGTGACGATGGCCTGAGCTGTGGACAGCCGGCGGGCAAGCTTCGCCAGCAGAGCGAGTTTCTCGATGCTATGGCGGTGGAAGAAGGTCGCCAAGGTGCGGCCCCAGCGCGGTGTCTCCACCATCTCGATCAGCATATTCGGGCTTCCGGTGCGATCGCGTACCTCGCCGAGAAGTTGCGCGGTATGGGCATCGGAGGCAATGCAGGTCACCCTCGTCCGCGGCGTCATGCGGCTCAGCGCCGCCGCGACGGGCGCGAGATGCAGCAGCTGATGCGCGCCGCCGAGGAACAGCATCACCACGTCGCCGCGATGGCCCGCGCGGGCATCGCGCAGGTCCGACGACGCTATCTTGGAAAACATAGTAGCCATGTGCACGCTTCTAACTTGCTGAGCTGAACGCAAAATGACTGAGTCGACAGCCGGAACGATCAAGTCGCAGACGCAGATTTTGTTCCATCGACAGCGCCGAGCATGGGCGGCTATATCTGGCCGGGACATCATGATCTCAGCCAGGATTGCCCCAATGAAATTCTTCGTCGACACCGCAGACACCGCAGAAATTGCCGAGATGGCCGCAACCGGCCTGCTGGATGGCGTAACCACCAATCCGTCGCTGATTGCCAAATCGGGCCGCAAGTTCGTCGAAGTGATCGAGGAGATTTGCGGCATCGTCGCCGGGCCTGTTTCGGCCGAAGTCGTCGCGCTCGATCATCCCACGATGATGAAGGAAGCCGCCGTACTGCGGAAAATCGCGAGCAATGTGTGCATCAAGGTGCCGCTGACGATCGATGGCCTGAAGACGTGCAAGGCGCTGACCGACGAAGGCACGATGGTCAATGTGACCTTGTGCTTCTCCGCCAATCAGGCGCTGCTGGCGGCGAAAGCTGGCGCGAGCTTCATCTCGCCTTTCGTCGGCCGGCATGACGATAATGGCTTCGACGGCATGGCGCTGATCGCCGATATCCGCCAGATCTACGACAATTATGACTTCGGCACCGAGATCCTCGTCGCCAGCGTGCGGCATCCGATCCATGTGCTGGAATCGGCCAAGATCGGCGCCGATGTGATGACGGCGCCGCCCGCCGTGATCAAATCGCTCTTCAATCATGTCCTGACCGAAAAGGGCATTCAGGGATTCATGGCCGATTGGGCCAAGACGGGGCAGACGATTATCTGATCGGCATCGCCATCCTGATCGCCGCGGAAAGCGCAGGCAGCCCGCCCCTCGCCAAAGCGTTGGAATCGATCGGCTGTCCGCGCGGCGCTCATAATGAGATCGTGGTTTGCCGGCGCGGCGATGCCGGGGAGCGCTACCGGATACCGGAAGCGCTTCGTTCCCCCGGTTTCGATCCAAAAGGGCCGATCGCCAGCGTATCGCGCGAGCGCAATGGCCTGATGGACGCAGGCGCGGGCGGCGTTACTGAGTGCTCGAATGTCGGCACGGCGGGGCATGCGGGTTGCCAGATCAAACAGTTTCGCGCCTGGAAAGAACAAAAGGCCGGGCGATGAACGGAGAAACCAGGATGCGTGCATCGCGTCGTCAGGTCCGCAGCCTGCTGTTCGTGCCGGGCGATCGGCGCGGAGCAAAGCCGGCGGTAATTCGGCCGATCTTATTAATCGCTGACACGGTTTCGCCATTGCCTGTTAACCATTGCCGGGTAGACTTCGCGGGATGGGAAGCGTGATCGATTTCGAAGGCGGGGCGATGGCATCGCTGAAGCGCCGCATGGCCGAGGTCGAAGAGGCCAATCAGGATCTGATCGCCTTTGCGCGTGGCCATTCGGGCGCGGTTTCGTCGATCCATTCCGCGGTGCTCGCGGCGACCGAAGCCGATGGGCTCGACCATCTCATTCATATCGTGACCCAGCAATGGCCTGACCTGCTTCGGCTCGATGCCGTTTCGGTCGCGCTGTTCGTCGGCGATCAGGGGCTGCGCGCCGATGCGTCGGGGATGCAGTTCGTCGAGCGGCGGATCGTGGAGCGCTCGATCCTCGATATCGACGGTGTCGTCATGCGCGGCGTCGGGCGCGGCCATCCATTGTTCGGCCCGGCCGCAGAGCTGATCCGCGCCGAGGCGCTGATACGGCTTCCATCCGAGCCGCCGTTGCCGGGCGGTGTTCTGGCCTTGGGACAGCGCCGGCCGCAGGGGTTCGACAACCGCGCCGGTTCGGAATTGCTGGGCTTCCTCGGCGCGATGCTTTCGCGCATGATCGGGCGGTGGCTGCTCCCTTAACTCTCGAAGATCATCCGGCGCGCGTGACTGCGCTGGAGTGGGCCGAGCATCTTCGCCGCGATCGACGGCGTTCCGAACACACGATCCGCGCCTATCTGGCGACGGCGCATCGGCTGATCTCCTTTCTCGGGCAACATCGCGGGCGGGCCATCGACGCGGCGCTGCTTGCCGGCATCGATCGTGGCGATATCCGCGGCTATCTCGCGGAGCGGCGTGGCGGTGGCCTCGGCAATGCGTCCACGGCGCGTGAGCTTTCCGCGATCCGGACCTTCCTCGATCATGTCGCGGAGGGGCAGGGCGCTGCGAAACCCGTCAAGGTGAAGGGGCCACGCACCAAGAAGGGGGTGCCGAGGCCGGTAGCGCCGGATGACATCACGGCGATTGCCGAGGATGCAGCCGAGTCTGCCGCAGAGCCGTGGATCGCGGCGCGCGATACGGCGGTGCTGCTGCTGCTTTATGGCGCGGGGTTGCGCATTGGCGAGGCGATGGCGCTGACCGGCGATGTGCTGCCGCTCGGCGACACGCTGGTGGTGGCGGGCAAGCGCAACAAGACGCGGGTCGTTCCGATGCTGGCGCCGGTGAGGGCGGCGATCGAGGAATATGCGGCGCTGTGCCCCTATGGGGTGGCGCCTGGCGAGATATTGTTTCGCGGCGCGCGGGGCGGGCCGCTGGCGCCGGAGCTGATCCGTCGCGCGGTGCAGGCGGCGCGGGTCAGGCTGGGGCTCAACGAACGCACGACGCCGCATGCGTTGCGGCATAGTTTTGCGACGCATCTGCTCGGGCGTGGCGCCGATCTGCGCGCCCTACAGGAATTGCTGGGGCATGCGAGCCTGTCATCGACGCAGGTCTATACCGGTGTGGACGCAGCGCATCTGATGGACGTGTATCGCAATGCGCATCCGCGGGCTTAGGCGGGACACCCACAAAGACGCTGTTCGTCCCGATGCCAATGCGTCGATTACGCTCGACGCGAACGGTGTGGGCGAGCTCACAGGCAGGACTTATGGTTCGAGTGCTCCTGCGTTCGCAGGAGCACGGGGCTACCGCTTTGCCGGCACCCAATCCGCGAAGCTCGGCGTGTCGGTGACCTTCCACGGCACGCCCTTCGAGTTGAGGAACAGCCGCTCCATTTCGCTGCGCTTGAACGGGCGCGAGCCGACACGGCCGAAGACGGCGATCTGGTTGCCGCTTTCATCGACGGCACGGTCGCGATCGAGGCCCTTCGATAGCGACAGGGCAGGCAAGGCGGTCCTGGCCCAGGCGATCAACTCGGGCTTGGGCGGTGGCGAGAAGCCGTAGAAGTTGGGCTGGCTCTCGGGCGATGTCAGCTGGATCACCTTGAGTCCGTTTTTGCCGTCAGCGACATAAGCGAACAGCGACGCGTTGGTCGTGCCGACGATGACATCCTCGGCGTCGTTCAGCTTACCGTCGAACGTCACGCGCTGATAGAGGATCGGCTTTTCGGGCTTCGTCACATTGACGATGACGAGGCCGTCCTGCTTCGCCGCGACATAGGCATAGGTGCGCGCAATATAAACGCGCTGGGCGTTGGCGATCGGCATGGTCGCGGACGGCACGAGCACCGGCCGATCGAGATGGGTGACGTCGATCAGTTGCAGACCCTCAGCGGTGGTGACCCACAGATAGCGGAACTGCAGCGCCGAAGCGCGGGCATCGTTGAGAGGCACGACGGCGGCGAGGCGTGGCTTCAGCGGATCGCTGATATCCACCACGACCATGCCCGCCTTCGCGGCGATATAGGCGTAGTTGCCGCCGAGCGTGATGTGCTTTGCGCCGGCGAGAATATTACCCTCGTTCCAGGTGACCGCACGCTTGAGGAAATTGTTGCGCGGCTCGCCATCTTCGAGCGACTCGACGTTGACGACGATCAGGCCTTCCACGGCATCGGTAACGAAGGCGTAGCGATAGATCTCGCCCATCTTCTGTTCTTCATTCTCCGGATAAAACTGGCGGATATGATCGTTGCGCAGGGTCGAGATCGGCTGATCGGTCGGGATCGCCATGCAGGTCGCGTTCTTGCTGACGACCTGCGTGTCATGGCCGAGCGGCGAGAAGGGGGCGGTGATGATTCGTTCCGACGTGCCCTTGTTCGCGATCGACGCGACGTCATAGACGCGCAAGCCGCCGCGCCCTTCGGCGACATACATATATTCGCCGCGCAGCTGCAGGCAGCGGGCCGCATCGGCGGTCGGATGCGTCGTATTGGCGAATTCCTCGATCGCATCCTCCTCACCCGACAGCTTCTTGCCGAAGCGCTTGCCGCGCACCCATTCGATCAGTTCGCGGCCATGTTCGAGATGCTGGCGGAAATAATCGGGATAGGCGTATTTCTGAAGATAGGAGCCGATCACCGCCTGCGGTTCGCTCCACTCGGTGACGCGGATCGCCTCGATGCCCTTTTCCAGCCCCGTCCAGGCGTTGAAGCCGACGAAGTTGACGAAGTTGGTGCCGAGCAGATTGAGCTGCGCCATGATCGCATTGTTGTCGCCCTCGGCCGACAGGTGGCAATCGGTGCAGCGCTTCGTCTCGGTCTTGCGCACGGTGTGCGGGAAGTGCGGCGCGAAGGCCTGGCTGGAGAAGCCGGCGGATGAGATCGGCGCCTGCTGGATGTAGATCCGCTCGCGATTGACGTTGGTCGAGGACAGGACGAGTGCCGAGGTCGATCGCACGGGCGTGATGATATTGCCCTTCGTCGTCTGGTGCTTGCCGAGCTGGAACATATCGTCGCGCGCGACCTGCGGGTTGTAGCTCGCGAAGTTGCGGGTCTCGATGCCGTCATATTTGTGGCTCGACGTCTTCCAGTTTGCCTCGATCGGCAGATGGCAGCCGCCGCACGAGGTCGTCCACGACAGGTGACAGGTGAAGCACGACATATTGTCTTCGGTGTGCGCGCGATCGGCCTTGGCGACGCCGGGGCCCCAATCGAACTTGCCGGTTTCGATGCCGGTCTTGCTCATCAGCTTGGCGCGGGCAGCGAGCGGATTGAAATGCGACGAGGTGCGATCGACCGATTCGGTGACCAGCGAGACCTTCCATTCGAGCTTGGGATCGACGATCGAGCGCTGGATCAGCGAGCGTTCGCCATTGGCATCGGTGGTCCATTCGAAGCGACGCTTGCCGTCGGCGTTGCGCAGCAGCGTCAGATCGGTGCCGCCGGGCCGGGCCGCCGGGCCGGAGGTGCGCAGAGTCGGGAAAGCATCGGGCGTGCCATGGCAGTCCTTGCAGCCGATCTCGACCGCATTGGCGACTTCGCCGTAGATCAGGCCGTTGCCGTGGCTGTCCTGCGCGAAGTGGCAATCCGCGCATTGCAGACCCTTTTCGGCGTGGATGTCCATCATATGGACCGCCTTGCCCTTCTGCGTGCCGACCTGCTGGAATTCGGGACTGTCCTTCTTGCGGAACTTCTCGGCGTCGTCGGGCGAGACGATCTTGCCGTTCTCGTCGAGCAGATTGCCCTCGCGATCGCGCTTGTAGATCGCCCGGAAATTCCAGCCATGGCCGTGATAATCGGCGAACTGGGTGTCCTTCGCCTTCGGGTTCACATCGTCGAACACGTTGCGCAGGAAATCGAGATCGGCCCATTTCCCGATCGCGGCGGCGGCTTCCGGGTTGCGCTCGTTGACCTGATGGCGCTCGGCCGAGGTCGGATATTTCTGCTTCTCCGGCCACATCAGCGGCGCATCGGATTCATAGTCCCACATCGTATAGCCGAGGTAGGAGTTCAGGAAGATATTGGGCTGGTGCATGTGGCAGTTCATGCACTGCGCGGTCGGGATCGCCTTGGTGAAGGCGTGCTGGATCGGATGACCCTTCTCCTTCATCGCGCCGATCGGATGCTGGGGCACGCCTTCGGCGCCGTGCTCGGCCTTCGTCAGATGCTCCGCAGGCTTGCCGTGACCGCCCTCGCCATGGCCGTCATCGGCAGGCTCGAGCTTGTCCTTGATCGTCGGATCGACCGTCGCGGTCTGCCCGTCGCGGCCATATTTCGCGTAGATCAGGCTGTGCGTCGGTTCGCGATCATTCGCGTAGACGACGTGGCAGCCCGCGCAGCCCGAATGGCGATAGTCGCCGGGCTGATCGTTGGTGCCCATGAACCACATGAACGGATCGTTGAGACGGGTCTTGTGGATATTGAGGATCGGGATCGCGACCCGCAGGCCCGTGCCGGGGCCACGGTTCGACTGCTTAAGATCGGGGCGGCCCGGTTCTTCGAGGCGCTGGATGCTGCCGGTCGAGTTGGGCAGGCCGACCTCGGCAAAGGTGGTGTTGATCGTGCGGCCGCCGCGTTCGAACACGCGGAAGACGTCGCCCGGCGGAATGATGTGCCAGGTCGGCAGCGGATACATGACGGGCAGGGCGCCGCGGGCCTTCTGCTCTGGCGTTACCGTGCCGGCAGGCGCGCCCGGCGACTTGATCTGCGCTGGTTCGCCCTTGGCGGTATAGGCCTCGCCGAAGATGTAATTCTTGTACGGCGCGATGCCGTTATTATAGGCGCCGCCGCCCCACAGCATCGCACCGCTTGCCATCAGCGAGCGCTCGGCCGCCTGGATGATGTCGATATGGCATGAGCCGCACGCCTGCCGCGCGACGCGATAGTCGGACGGGTTGACGAAGCGGACGAATTCGGGCGCTTCCTTGTTGAGCAGGGTGTAGCTGCGCTTCGGGTTGGCCGAGGACGGCCAGCCCCAGGCATGCGGATATTTGGGGAGGACGTGGGCCTTGTCGCGGAGGGCGGCATAGGTCTTGTCGGTAGGCTTGAGCCCTGGCTCGACGCGGACGGTGGCGTCGCCGCCATGGCAATCGGCACAACCGAGGACCACGGCCTCGCTGCTGTGCATCGTCTTGCGATCGCTGTCGGTGTGGCACGAGACGCAGCCGGCGCTCTTCGCATCGGCGGCGGACCAATCCTGCGTTTGCGGCGAGGCTGGCGTGACGAGATAGGTGCGCTTTACGGGCTTCTCGCCCTCGGAGCCGAGCGAGGGCGCGGTGGCGAAAAGCGTCAGCGCCGCCGCCAGCGCCATCGCGCCGCGGGCCGCCCACCGCATCATCGCACCTGTCTGCGTTACCCCTGTCATCGTCCCCATCAGAAAGCCAATATCGCGTTGAAGAGCACCGAATAATAGCGGCTGTCACCGCTCGAATTGGTGAAAAGATCGGAGAAGCCCTTGCCCGGATCGAGTACCGCGCCCGACAGGCGGAAAATCACATTCTGTACCATGCTCGGCCGATAGATCGCCGCCGCCGACAGATCCCAGCCGATCGACTTCGGGATGCTGCCTTCGTTGCGCAATTCGCGCAGCGACGAGGTGTTTTCGAACCAGAGGTGGTTGACGTTGGTCGATATCCGCAGGGTCGGCAGCACATCGAAATCGCCACCGACGCCGAGCAGCATCGTGCCGGGATTGTTGAAGTTCGACTGGCCCTGATCCTTCGACGAGCGCAGATCGTTGAGGATGCCATTGCGCTGACTGATCGCGACGTTGACGCCGCCGCCCGCGAAGGGGACGGTCTGGCGGATGGCGTAGCTCGTATCGGCGCCAGCGAACTGCGGGTTCTCGAAGATCGCGTCGAAGCCGCCTTCGGTGTTGTCCTTGGGCTTGCTGTCGCCGGTGGCATAGAGGCCGGAGAGCTTCAGGCGGATCCAGTCAATATCGTAGCTGAGTTCTGCGGCGCCGAAGAAGGCGCGGATATTGGCGGGCTTGGAGGTGAAGAAGCTGTTCCGGTCGCGGCCGACCACGCCATAGACGGTCGCGGTCAGGTTGAGCCGCCTGACCCGGCCGTCGACGCTGTAGCCGAGATAATAAGCCTCATATTCGCGCGGCCGCTGATCGCCGAGGAAGGCGGGCGTGATCGGGAAGCCATTATGATCGACGCGGCGTTTGGTCTCGCGGTTGATGTTGGCGGTGACCGAGGCGAGCGAGGTCAGCCCCGGCAGTGGGAAATCCTGCGCGAACAGGTTCGCATGGAGGATATAATCGTCGCGCGGCTTCTTCGTGACGTCGTTGAGGCCGCTGTTGGTATCCTTATCGAGACGCCAGATCGCCTCGACGTTGAACTGGTAGCGATTATTGTCGCGATTGCCGAACAGACGGATGCCGAGCTGATTATCGTTGAACAGGAAGCCGCGGAAATCGGCCTGGAAGGGCTGGATGCCGACGCGCAGCGAATCGAAATCGAAGCGATCCGAGCGATTGCCCAGATGCTTGTCGATAAAGGCTTCCTGCACGCCGAGGAACGTATCGGTGCGATGCGACGGCCTGGTCGCGCGCACGTTGAGCACGCGCCGCTCCTGTACGTCGACATGGTTGACGTTATAAGCCAACAACACGCGATATTCGATATCCGGCGGTTTGTAGGTCGTCGATCCCTTGGTCAGCGCCGCGCCGAACAACACCGTCGATGCGGCGACGATGCTGCGGTCTCGACCGAACTGATCGATCGCGCCGGGGCGGCTGCTCGTCTGATCGGCGACGGGCGTGGGGAAGGAGCGTGGCTCGAAGATCGTGTCCGAGATCGCGTTGACCTGAAGGAACCAGTCGTCGCCGGTGATCGGCAGCCACCAGGGCTTCTTGTCGAGCTGGATCGGGCGATCGCCCTTCAGGCTATTCTGATGATAGGGATCGAACGCCGAGTGGCAGATATTCTGCAGGCCGGTGAAGCCCTTGTCGGGGCATAGCGCCTTGGCGAGCCGCCAGCGATCGGGAATCGGGAATTCGTCGGTCGGGAACGCCTCGGGCGGCGGTGCGCGGACCGCGCCCGGATTATTCTGGCTGATCGCAGGCGGCAGCGGCGTATCGACGCCGGGGCGGCGGCGGCCGTCGATCGAACTGTCCTCGGGGGTGATGGTCGGTTCGGCGGGCGTTGCGGCACTAGCCTCCGCCGCGGGAGTCGCCGTGACAGCCTCGTTCGGTGCCCCGGTCGCGAGCAGAGCAATCTGGAAGAGGGGAGCGAAGACCGCCATTATTTGCCGTCACACACATTCTGATCGGCGGTATCGACGAACGGCGCGAACGGGCAGTTGACATAACGCAGCCGGACCCCGGCGCCGATCGTGACGACCACCTGATCTGCGCGAATGGCGGCGCCGGCATGACCGATCGTCGTGGTGCGAAGGCCAGCATTATAAAGCCCCATGAACGAGATCATGTCATCCTGATCGATGCCATCGCCCGATATGCCGATCGCGCCGACGAGCGTGGCACCACGATAGATCGGCACCGCGCCCGGGAAGATCTGAATGCCGTTCTGCAGCCGGTTCTGCGCCTTGCCTGTAACGTCCGGGCCGAAGGTGCAGCGCTGGCGCGTGTCCGTCGCGCTGGCGCCGAGGACGAAGCCGAGGTGCTGGGCGAGGTTGTTCAGAATCAGCGCGCTCTGCAGGCCGGTCGAGAAGGGGCTCCACTGGTCGAACGGGCGCGACAGCGGGCCATTGGGCTGGCCGGTTTCGCCATCAGGATAGAAGGGCCGGGCCAGATTGCCAATCGACCGATTGGCGAAGGCGGTGGCGCCGGTCAGCGCCGTGGGATTGCCGAGGAACGTGCGGACGGCCGGTACGAAGCTCTGGACGTCGGGGCTGGCGTTACCGGCCAGATCGGCCGCCGCGCGCGAATTCGAGAAGAAGGCCGCGGTCCGCGCCTTTTGCAGCGATACGTCGGTACCGAAGATCGGCGCGTCGGGCGAGCGGGCGAAGCCAAGGATCGAACCTTGTGTATCGACCACGGAGATCGATACCTGCGCGCGGCTGTCGAGCGGCTTGCGGATCTGCGCGCGCGCGCGGCTCATGATCTTGAACGCTTCTTCGAGCGTCGCCTTCACCTCGGCCGCCGTCAGCGGCGAGGTGACTTCGCTGCCGTCGGTGCCCGCGCGGATCGGATAGCGAACCGCGCCTGCGCCATCGGAAAGGACGAAGGCGTCAGGATTGTCGATGACGGCGCCCGACGTTCGCTCGGCGGCTGTCGCGGCGCGAATGCCCGATGCTTCGGTGCCATAGGCCGAGCCCGCAAGGACTGTCGGCGCGGTATAGTAGCCGTTGACCGAGACAAGCGATCCGACGCTGCCGTTGAGCGTCGCGAAGCTGCGCGCGGCGCCCGGCGTCTTTTTCAGATTGGCGGCGGTGGCATCCGAGTAGCGAAGCTGGACGACAGCCTGAATGTTGTCCGCGGTGATCGCCGCCGGAGCGGAGAAGCCGGTGGTGCCCGCCAGCGCGATATACTCGTCGTCGTCATTATCGATGTCGTCGACATTGGGATCGAAGCTGTAGAGTCCGTCGGACATAATGCCGATGCCGCCGACGACTACGCCATTCTTGTAGAGCGGGAAGCCGCCCGGATCGGCGGCGAGGCCGAGCGGCGAGCGCTTCGGCCCGATCATTGCAGCGCCCCCGGCCGCGCCGAAACGGCTCGACAGATCGGAGCAGGGGAGCTGGCTGAACTGCACGCCGAACAGCGGACCGCCTGGCAGGAGATTATTCCCCGCCGGATAATGTTCCTGAACGATGAAGCTTGCCGTCCGGGTAGAGAAGGCGTTGCCCGCCGACGAAAGATAGGCGCCGGTGACGGCCTTCGCGATCGCGGCGGCGACGAGCGGGTTGGCGGCGGCCGAGCCGGCGACGTTGAGCCCTTCGATATCGGTTTTGACGACAGTTCGGTTTGGCGTCCTGACGAGCAATGTCGTCGGCGCACCGTTCATCTGAAATACCGCGAGGACATTGCCGACCCTATCGGTGACCGCGATCACGGCGGGCTTGCTGCGCGCGGCAGCTTCCTCGATCGCCTGCGCCATGACCTGCTGAACCTCGGTCGAGGTCAGCGCTTCCTGCGTGGGCGGGGTATAGACGGTGACAGGCGCGGTTGGCGTCGTTGGCGTTACCGCCGTGCCGCCGCCGCTGCCTCCACTCCCACCACAGGAGGCGAGCACGAAAGCGGTGATCGTCAGAAGTGCTACTGCACGCGAGGCAAAAGTCATTTGAGCGCCCTTATCGACGCAGCCGCCTGCCCCAGCGCGGCGCGGAATTCGAGGGGCTTGTAGCCATTGGGTTCGTCGACGGCTTTGTAGGCGCGATCGATCGCGCCGCGTGCGCCGCGCGCCGCCGCTTCGCTGACATAGCCCTGGCGTACCAGGGCGTTGACCAGCGTATCGACAGCCATCACTGCCTGGACCGATCCTTCATAATCGGTGAAGCGCGGTGTGATCGCATTGCCCGAGATGGTGTCGATGATCGCGAAGATGTCGCTGCGGCCGAGATCGGTGCGTTCGAAGGCGCTGGCGAGATCGCCCGCTGTCGCGCCGAGCTTGCGCGCGGCCTGCACGGCGGAACCGCGATCCTTGGCGAGAGCGGCATGGAAGGCCTTCGAGTCTGCGTCGAGCCGGGCAGCCATCGCCGGAGCCGCGACCTTCGCCGCCGCCGCCAGCATGATCATATTCTCGTCGTTGAACGCCGGCATGCCCGCCGGGATCGGACGGCCGGGATTGGCAAGCCAGGTCGAGCGACCCTTGGGCCCGTCATAGATCTGGCGATGGCAGGTCTGGCAGTCGAAGAAAGTGATTTCCGGGAACACGCCTTCCGTGCCCTTCGGACCCGCGTAGAGCGTGACGGCCCGCGACACGGCGCTCGCCTGACCGATTGCCCACATCTTGACGCTGCTCACGCGCTGCTTGCGCTGGCCATAGTCGCCATCGTCATTGTGATGCTGCTGAAGCGCGGAGAAGAGATCGAGTTCGAACGACACGCGCGGATGGCCGGCGGCCATGATCCGGTGCGACACGAACTGGCCGGGCCGATCGCTGCCAAAATGGCAATCGAGGCATTTTTCGGCGCGGGCGCGAGGCTGGTCGAGCGGGTACATGCCCCTGGCAACATTGGCGGCATGCGTGCCGCCGACGGCATAATGGCTCGAAAGCCAGTTCTGTGCGCCGCCATGGCAGGCTTCGCAGCCGACGCCCTCGGAGACCTGGAAGCGCGGCCCTTTGCCGGCCGTGGCGGCATCGCTGTGGCAGCCGAGGCATTCGCCGGCCGATGTCGCTGAACCAAGGCCCAGCTTTGAGGCGATGGCCTGGCCGCGCGCGCCGCCCAATACGGCGAAGGCGCGGCTATGCGCGCCGGCGGCGCTCGATGGATTTTGCCACTGGAGAAGTTCGTCCTGACGGACGACCTTGCCGGTTGGTTCGCTGCGGCCGTGACAGGTCGATCCCGAACAGGACGCGACGCCGACATGGACCGCTCCGTTCGAAGAAGATGCCGAAGATGCGATGGCCTTGTTGGCGGTGCCGCCGACAGCCAGCAGCAGCGCGACGCACAGCGTCAACGCCGCACCAGCGAGCCCGCAGGCAAAAGACAGCCGGCCTGTGATCTTACCCCCCAAGTCGGCGCTCCCTGCCTGCCGATCCGCTATCGCAGCGACCATCTGTCCCCGATGCCGCTACGACAACCCTACCTATCGCGCTTTTGACGTAAAGCGCAATCACACAACGGACTTAGCCCCTGCGACGAATAACCAAGTTCCGGATCTCGGTCATATCTTCCATAGCGAACTTCACGCCCTCACGGCCGAGGCCCGAATCCTTGACCCCGCCATAAGGCATATTATCGACCCGATAGCTCGGCACATCGTTGACCACGACGCCGCCGACGTCGAGGTGATCCCAGGCATCAAGAACCTTGAAAATGTCGCGGGTGAAGATGCCCGCCTGCAGCCCGAATTTCGAGTCGTTGACGATATCGAGCGCCTGTTTCCAATCCTTGAAGCGAATCAGGAAGGCGGCGGGACCAAAGGCTTCCTCGCGATTGAGCTTGGTATCGGGGTCGACATTTTCGAGCAGGGTGGCTTCGAGCATCGCGCCTTCGCGCTTGCCGCCGCAGAGCAAGGTTGCGCCCTTGGCCTGAGCCTCCTGAATCCAGTTATCGAGGCGGGCGGCCTCCTTCACGTCGATCATCGGGCCGACGAATGTCTTCTCGTCGTGCGGATCGCCCGCGATCAGCGTCTTCGTCCTGGCGACGAGCTTCGCCTTGAAAACATCATAGACGTCGTCGTGAACGAGGATGCGCTGGACGCCGATGCACGACTGGCCAGACTGATAGAAAGCGCCGAACACGGTGCGATCAACGGCGTCGTCGAGATCGGCATCGGAATCGATCACGACCGCAGCATTGCCACCGAGCTCGAGCACGACCTTCTTCTTGCCGGCGCGCGCTTTCAGATCCCAGCCCACATCGGGCGAGCCGGTGAAGGAAAGCAGCTTGAGACGATCGTCGGTGGTGAAGAGATCGGCGCCGTCGCGGCTTGCCGGCAGGATCGAGAAGGCGCCCTTCGGCAGATTGGTTTCGGCCAGCACTTCACCCATGATGATCGCGCCGAGCGGCGTGCGGCTTGCCGGCTTCATCACGAACGGGCAGCCGACGGCGATGGCGGGCGCAATCTTGTGCGCGGCGAGGTTCAACGGGAAGTTGAACGGCGAAATGAAGCTGCACGGGCCGATCGGCACGCGCTTCCACATGCCCTGATAGCCTCTGGCGCGGGGGGAGATGTCGAGCGGCTGTACTTCGCCCGTCATCCGTACCGATTCCTCGGCAGCGATGCGGAAGGTGTCGATCAGACGGCCGACTTCGCCGCGGCTGTCGTTGATCGGTTTGCCGGCCTCGACGCACAGCGCAAAGGCCAGTTCGTCTTTCCGTTCGGTGAAGCGATCGACGCAATGCTGCAGGACAGCCTGCCGCTCATAGCTCGCCATCCTCGCCATCGGCTCCGCCGCCTCGACAGCGGCGGCAATCCCGGCATCGATCGTCTTGGCGTCAGCCAGCGCAACGCGCGTCGCGACCTCGCCGGTGAACTTGTCGGTCACCGCGAGATCGGTATTCGGCTGCTGCGCCTCATTGGCCAGGTAGAGCGGATAGGTGTCGTTCAGCTTCATCATAATCACTTCCCAATAAGCCCCTCCCTTTCAAGGGAGGGGGAAGGGGTGGGTCGTGAGCGCAGCGAACGCCCCGGTCGTCCCGTAGAGCTACGCCTGCGGGCATTGAGCCCTTGGCTTCGCCACCTACCCCGTTTCGGGTGAACAGTATCCCATGCTGTTCAGACCTTCTTGCTGAGATCCTTGATGTCCTTGTTCAGGATCTGGTCGTTTTCGGTGTAATCGACCGGGCAATCGATCAGATGGACGCCGGGGGTATTGAGGCATTCTTCGAGCAGCTTCGGCAGATGCTCGGCGCTCTCGACGCGGTGGCCTTTGGCGCCGTAGCTTTCGGCATATTTGACGAAATCGGGGTTGCCATAGGTCAGGCCCCAATCCTCGAAGCCCATATTCGCCTGCTTCCAGCGGATCATGCCGTAAGAGGAGTCGTTGAGGATCAGCACGGTGATGTTGAGATTGAGGCGGACCGCCGTCTCCATCTCCTGGCTGTTCATCATGAACCCGCCATCGCCGCAGATCGCCATGACCTTGCGATCTGGATAGACCATCGCCGATGCCATCGCCGACGGAAGGCCAGCGCCCATCGTCGCGAGGGCATTGTCGAGCAGCACGGTATTGGCGATCCGCGCCGCATAGTTGCGGGCGAACCAGATCTTGTAGACGCCGTTATCGAGGCAGATGATTCCGGTCGGCGGCATCGCCTCACGAATCTTGCGGACGAGGAAGGGCGGGAAGATCGGGAAGCGTGCATCGCCATCGAGCGATTCGGTGTGCGCGACTTCGGCGGCGCGCGCCTTCATCATGAACTCGAAGTCCCACGATCCCGACGGCGAGATGTCTTCCTTCATCTGCCAGATCGCATTGGCGATATCGCCGATCACCTCGATCTGCGGGAAGTACACCGGATCGACCGAAGCCGTGTTGGTGCTGACGTGGACGACTTCGGCGCCTTCGCCCTGACGCATGAAGAAGGGCGGCTTTTCGATGACGTCATGGCCGACATTGATGATCAGATCGGATTTTTCGATCGAGCGATGAACGAAATCGCCAGCCGACAGCGCGGCGCAGCCGAGGAACTTCGGGTGGGTCTCGTCGAGAACGCCCTTGCCGAGCTGCGTGGTGACGAAGGGGATGCCGGTCTTTTCGACGAACTGAAGCAGCATGCGGCTCGTCATCGTGCGATTCGCGCCGGCGCCGATCACCAGGATCGGTGATTTGGCGTCTTCGATCCGCTTTACCGCCGCGCGCACCGATTTGGGATCGGCCGAGGGGCGGCGGACGATGCTGCGCTTCAGCGGAACGCTGTCGGTATGCTCGTCGGCGATATCTTCGGGAAATTCGATGTGGGTCGCGCCGGGCTTCTCCTCTTCGGCGAGACGAAAGGCTTCACGGACGCGGCTCGGGATATTGTCCGAGGAGGCAAGCTGGTGGGTATATTTGGTGATCGGCCGCATCATGTCGACGACGTCGAGGATCTGGAAGCGCCCCTGCTTGGACTTCTTGATCGGCTTCTGGCCGGTGACCATCAGGATCGGCATGCCGCCCAGAAAGGCATAAGCGGCGGCGGTCACGAAATTGGTCGCGCCCGGCCCGAGCGTCGCCATGCAGACGCCGGTCTTGCCGGTGTGGCGGCCATAGGTCGCGGCCATGAAGCCGGCGCCCTGTTCGTGACGGGTGAGGATTAGCTGGATTTTGGTGGAGCGCGACAGGCTGTCGAGCATATCGAGATTTTCTTCGCCGGGAACGCCGAAGATATATTCGCAGCCTTCTTCTTCCAGGCACTGGATGAACAGGTCTGATGCCTTTGTCGCCATGTTGTCCTACCCCACAATTTGCCGCGCCCCCGCGGCCGATTGCGAAGTGCTAGGTCATTTCTGCAGCGTCGAACAGACCTTAATGTTCGTTCGACGGTGTCGAACGGGGCTTTTGCGCATCATTCGATTACAGGTCGATGATCCAGTCCCAGTTCATTGCGCCGCCGCCGTCCATCACGGCCACACCGCGGCCCGCCAGTTCATCGCGGATGCGATCGGACGCCGCGAAATCCTTGTTCGCGCGCGCTTCTTTTCTTTCTGCGAGGCGAGACTCAATTTCATTTTCGTCGATCGTGGCGTCCGCAGGCCGGATGCGCAGATCTATACGATCGGTCGTCAGCAGATCGAGGCCGAGTGCGAGATCCATCGTGGCGATCAGGCGCAGCTTCTCGTCAGGACCGACAATCTTGTCCGCCAGTGCCTGCTCGAGCAGCGGCAGGGCCTGTGGCACCATCAGATCGGCCGACAGCGCGGCGTCGAACTGATCCAAAAGCGCCTGCGCCCTGGCGCCCATGCCGGCCTCCAATATGCCGCGCTGATAGGCGAAAGACGCGCCCTTCGTGGCGCTACTCTCAGCAAGGATGCGTATCCATTCGAGCGAATCGGCTTTCTGGCGAAGCTGCTCGACGCCGATCACGAGGCGGGAGAGGCGGGTGAGCGCCGCCGCCAGCGCCTCGGGCGAGAATTCAAGTTCGCCGCGATAATGCGACGACAGGCAGAGCAGGCGATAAGCAAGGGGGTGGACGCCCCTGGCCGTGACGCTGGCGAGCGTCGCGAAGCCACCCTTGGACTTCGACATCTTGCCGCCGCGATCGACGAGAAAATTATTGTGCATCCAGAAGTTGGCGCCGGATGCCGCCGATCCTGTGAACGCCTGATTCTGGGCAATCTCGTTGCAATGATGAATCTCGCGATGATCGATGCCGCCGGTGTGGATATCGAACTGCTCGCCCAGATACTTCATGCTCATCACCGAGCATTCGAGATGCCAGCCGGGTGCGCCCGGACCCCATGGCGACAGCCACTCCATCTGTCGCTGTTCGCCGTCGGCGGATTTGCGCCAGAGGGCGAAGTCTGCCGGGTTGCGCTTGCCTTCAACCTCGGCGATGCGGCCGATGACCTCGTCGCCCCGGTTTCCGGCGAGGCGCCCGTAATCGGGAACCTTCGACGTGTCGAAATAGAGTCCGTTGCCGAGTTCATAGCTGGCGCCTGCAGCCTCGATTGTGCGGGCGAAGGCGATCATGTCCTGGATATGGTCGGTTGCGACGCTCCAGATCGTGGGCGTGCGGATGTTGAGCGCCGAGAGATCGGTCTTGAACGCTTCGGTATAGAAGGCCGCTATCTCCCAGATCGTCTTGGCGGCTTTGGCAGCGGCCGCCTCCATCTTGTCATCGCCTTCATCGGCGTCCGAGGTCAGATGTCCGACATCGGTGATGTTGATGACATGGTTGACCGGCCAGCCCTTCCAGTTGAGCGTGCGGCGCAGCGTATCGGTGAAGACATAAGCGCGCAGGTTACCGAGATGCGCGAAATTATAGACGGTCGGGCCGCAGCTGTAGAGCCGGACCATCGCGGGATCGATCGGTGCGAAGGCACGTGTTTCGCGGTTGAGGCTGTCGAACAGCATCAGCGGTGCGCCGGTGGGTGCAGGTGGGATCATCGAGCTTCCATAAGCAATAGCCGTGAGGCCTCTAGAACAATTTGCCCCCGATATACCATTCAGAAGAATATCTGTGCGCCAGAAGGCGTGCAGCATTGGAAAGCCCGTTCGCTTTCTGTTAGCGCACGCCCATGGCTCCAGCGACCGCCACCTCCGCCGCACGCGAAATCCTGACGCGCCTGCACGACGTGATGGCGGCGCGTTCGGCTGCGCAGTCGAAACTGAACCAGGTGGTGCAGATCATCGGCGAGGCGTTGGGCACGGAAGTTTGCTCGATCTATCTGCTGCGCGACGGTGCGCTCGAACTTTTCGCAACACGCGGGCTGAAGCAGGAAGCCGTTCACGTCACGAAGCTGGCGTTGGGCGAAGGTCTGGTCGGGACGATCGCCGAGGATGTCGAGACGCTTAACCTCGACGAGGCCACCAGCCATCCCGACTTTGCCTATAAACCCGAGACCGGCGAAGACTTGTTCCACAGCTTTGCCGGCGTGCCGATCGTGCGCCGCGAGCGGGCGGTCGGCGTGCTCGCGGTGCAGGATCGCGAATCGCGCAAATTTGACGGGGTCGAGATCGAGGCACTGCAGACGGTAGCGATGGTGCTGTCCGAACTCATCGCCGGCGCGGAACTGATCGACGAGAGCGGACCCGGATCGCGCAGCCAGCGCGAGACCGGGCCGGTGCGCCTGACCGGGCTCAAGCTGGTCGATGGAATGGCGCGTGGGCGTGCCGTCTACCATCAGCCGCGGATCGAGATCGAACATACCGTTGCCGAGGATATCGAGGTCGAGCGTCACCGCGTGATCTCGGCTTTCGCCAAGATGCGCGATCAGATCGACCGCATGACCCGCGAGGCGGATTTCGGCGTTGCCGGCGAGCATCAGGACGTCCTCGCGATGTACAAGATGTTCGCCTATGACGAGGGCTGGATACGGCGGATCAACGAGGCGATCGACAGCGGCCTTACCGCAGAGGCCGCGATCGAGCGCGTGCAGCAACGCACGCGGATGCGGATGCGCGAGATCGCCGATCCGCTGCTCGCCGATCGTATGCACGATCTCGAGGATCTTTCGAACCGGCTGCTCAGGATCGTGTCGGGGCAGCTCGGCACGGCGGCGCAGCTCGGGCTTCGCCAGGATTCGATCCTGATCGCGCGCAACCTCGGGCCTGCCGAACTGCTCGAATATGATCGCCGCCGGCTCAAGGGCGTGGTCCTCGAAGAGGGTTCGCTGACCGCGCACGTCACGATCGTGGCGCGTGCTATGGGCATTCCCGTGCTTGGGCGGGTAAAAGACGTCCGGCGGATGATTGTCGATGGCGACCCACTATTGCTCGACGGCACGATGGGCGCGGTCACCGTGCGGCCGACGACGACGATGGACGAGGCGTTCGACGCGCGGCTGATCGTCGGGCAGAAGCGCCGCGCCGAATTCGCCGCGATGCGCGAATTGCCGGCGCTGACGGTGGACGGCTTGCGGATCGAGCTCATGGTCAATGCCGGCCTGCGCGACGACATGGCCGCGCTGGACGTGACCGGCGCCGATGGCATCGGGCTGTTCAGGACCGAGTTCCAGTTCCTCGTTTCGGCGACCTTCCCGCAGCGCGAACGTCAGCAGCGTCTCTATAAAGAGGTGCTCGATGCGGCGGGCGATCGTCCGGTGATCTTCCGCACGGTCGATATCGGCGGCGACAAAGCGCTGCCCTATATGAACGGCGACGACAGCGTCACCGAGGAAAATCCGGCGCTGGGCTGGCGCGCGATCCGACTGGCGCTCGATCGCGATGCTCTGATGAAGGTGCAGGCGCGGGCGCTGTTGGAGGCGGCGGCGGGCCGGACGCTCAATGTCATGTTCCCGATGGTCTCCGAGCCCTGGGAGTTCGACGAGGCGCATGCGCTGTTCGAAAATCAGCGCAAATGGGTACAGGGCCGCAACCGGCCGCTGCCGCTGGCAATACGCTACGGCACGATGCTGGAGGTGCCGGCGCTCGCCGAAAGCCTCGACATGATCCTGCCCAAGCTCGATTTCCTGTCGATCGGAACCAACGATCTGACACAATTCCTGTTCGCCGCCGATCGCGCCAATCCGAAGCTGGCCGAGCGTTACGACTGGCTGAGCCCCGCCATCCTGCGCTTCATCGCACGGGTGACGCGGGAATCGCACGCCGCCGGGGTTCCGGTCGGCGTCTGTGGCGAAATGGGCGGGCGGACGCTGGAGGCGATGGCACTGATCGGTCTTGGCATCGGCCGCCTTTCGATCACGCCCGCATCGATCGGCCCGGTGAAGGCGATGATCCGTTCGCTCGACGCCGCAAAGCTGCGCCTGGAAATCGGCACGTTGCTGGCACGCCCCGCCCGATCGCTGCGCGAAGACCTGACGGCATGGGCTGTCGCCAACGGGGTTGCGATCACCTGACGGAAGCGGCACACCATGCCGATACCGGGGCGCAAGGTGCACTAATGTTACGAAGCTGCTATTCAACGTCGATCCAGCTGCGCGCCACCGCGCTATTGCGTCAGGAAGACCGCGCATGAGCGACGGCATCGAACAGAAGACAGGCCCTCTCGACGCGCGCGTCGGCGACACGCTCGCGGCCGAACGTGTTCGACAGGATATCGCACTGAGCGACGTTGCGGCGCGTCTGCGCATACCTGTGCGCCACCTTGAGGCGATCGAGGCTAATGAATATGCCACGCTGCCGGCGCTGCCCTATTCGGCGGGCTTCGTGAAAAGCTATGCCAATATGCTCGGGCTCGATGGAATCGCGCTGTCCCGGGCGTTTCGTGACGATGTCGGCAACGAGCGCCGGGGCCATTTCGAGCCTGAAGCCTATGCGCCGGTCGATCCGTCGCGGGTCCCGTCGCGGATGCTGGCGATGGTCGCGCTGGGCGTCGCGCTCCTTCTGGGCATGGGCTATCTTTTGCTGCGCTTCGAAGGCGACAGCATCGATCTGGCGCGGCTTGCGGCGGATACGCCCGAGGAGATCAATGCTACCGTGCCCGCAGCGCCGGCCGTCGCAACGCCGGCCGTTGCGGCGCCCGCAATCCCGACAGGCCCGGTCCTGGTATCGGCCAATGAGAGGGACGTGTGGGTCAAGATCACCGATCAGGCCAATGGCCAGATATTGTATCGCGGCGTGATCAAGCTGGGCGATAGCTATACCGTACCCGATACCGCGGTCGATCCGATGCTGCGCACCTTGCTGCCGCAATATGTGAAGGTCGCGATCGGCGAAACCGCGCTGCCGCCGGTTGGGCCTGCGGATACGCTGGTACCGAGCTACAGCCTCAAGCGCGAAGCGCTTGTTGCACTTGCCATGGCAGCGCCTGCGCCGACCGCTGTCCCGCCCACGGATGGTAATATATCGGATGCTGCAGCCGGCTTGCCGACAGCGCCGATGCCGGTTCAGGTCGTTCCGGGTGCTGGGCAGGATCCGGCGGGCAGCCGTCCCGCCTCCGCTCGGCCGATATCGGACGATACGACAACAGCTCGCCCTTGATCTTCGCGCCGCATCGGCGGCATTGAGGGGCAGAATATGACGCATCTTAGGAAATCAGCATGAAGAAGGCGATCGCCGCCCTCCTGTTTCTGTCGGTCTCGCTGCCGGCGCTTGCCGCCGAGCCGGTGACGGTCGATGCCAGGGTCGGCAAGCTCGAAAAGGAAATGAAGGCCGTTCAGCGCAAGGTTTTTCCGGGCGGCGCACAGCAATATTTCGAGGCGGAGATCAAGCCCGATGCCGCGCCGGTCGCGCCGGCGGGCGTGCCGGCATCGACGCCGGTCGCCGATCTCAGCCGCCGGATCGACGCGCTGGAACGCGCGCTGGCGCAGATGACCGGGCAGGTCGAGCAGAACAGCTATAATCTGCGCAAGCTGGAAGATCAGTTCGCCAAGATGAAGGGCGATACCGAGTTCCGCCTCAATGCGGTCGAAGGCAAGGGCATCCCGGCTGCTGCCGGAGCGCCTGCGACATTGCCATATGTCGTGCCAGCGCCGACCAAGAGCGCGGCCAGCGGCACGCCAGCCGCGCCTGTGCCTGCCGGGGCTGCCCCGGCGGCCGCCACGCCGCCAAGCGGGGACGCGGGCAAGGACGCCTATATGGTCGGCTATGACCTGTGGGTCGCGAAGAAATATCCGGAGGCGATCGCCGCGCTGAAGGCGATGGTCGCGAAATATCCCAAGCACAAATATGTCAGCTATGCGCGCAACCTCGCTGGCCGCGCCTATCTCGATAACGCCCAGTATAATGACGCGATCCGCGAATTGTTCGAGAACACCAAGGACGAAGCCGGCGAGCGCGCGCCGCAGAGCTATGCCTATATGGCGCAGGCTCTGATGAAGCGGAAGCCGCCGCTGCCCGAGAAAGCATGCCAGGCCTATGAGGTGCTGCAGGCCAAATATCCGGACAAGATAACCGGCGGCCTTGCGGACCTCGTCGCCAAGGGAAAGGCCGATGCCAAATGCCAATAGGTCAGATGCTATCGGGGACTGCGAGCTGATCGATCCCGCGCTCGTAACCCGTTTTCGCGACGATCTCGTCGGATTGGCGGGGCAGGGGGAGTATCGGATCGGTGCCGCCGTATCGGGCGGCCCGGACAGCATGGCGATGCTGGCGCTGGCTGCGGCAGCCTTTCCCGGAAGGGTGGAAGCGGCGACCGTCGATCATGGGCTGCGCGCTGCGGCGGCGGATGAAGCTGCGCTCGTCGGCCGTTTTTGCGATGGGCTTGGTGTGCCGCACCGGACTTTGCGCGTGTCGGTAGTGCACGCTGCCAGTATCCAGGCGGCGGCGCGCGACGCCCGCTATGCGGCGCTGATCGGCTGGGCGCAGGAGCGTTCGCTGGACCTGATTGTGACGGCGCATCACGCCGACGATCAGGCGGAGACGATGCTCATGCGGCTATCGCGCGGGGCTGGACTTGCCGGACTGACCGGCATCCGTGCGAACCGTGCGCAGGATGAAATTCGGATCGTCAGACCGTTGCTCGGCTGGCGCAAGGCGGAGCTCGGCGCGATTGCCGCGCAGATCGAGACGATCGACGACCCTTCCAATGAAGACCCCCGGCATGACCGAACGCATATTCGGCGACTGCTGGCGGCCGACACCCGTCTCGATGCGGCGCGGTTCGCGGCCGCGGCCCACCATCTTGCCGAAGCCGAAGAGGCGCTGGCGTGGGTAACGCGAGAAGCGATCAGATCGCGCTGCGTCTTCGCCGCGGATGGTTCGATCGAGGCCGATCTGGAGGGCTTGCCGCGCGATCTGCTCCGGCGGATATTGGCGCAGCTCATCGAGACGACCGATTCGGTGATCGATGGGCCGACCTTGGAACGGGTGATCGAGAGCATAGCGGCAAGCCGGAAAAGCAGCGTATCCGGGCTGCAGATCACGCCAGGGCGGCGGATACGGCTTGAAAAAGCGCCTCCACGGCGCTGAAAGTCGAAAAGCGCCCGGCTGTTCCATTGTTATTAATCCTGCGATGCCTATTTTGGCTCGCGAAAGGCAGGCCTGCGCATGAATGACGACAAAGAGCCGAAGCAGCCCAATCCGTGGATGAAGAGTCTCGCGATCTGGGTCGGCATCCTGGTGGCGCTGGTCGTCTTCGTGACGATGTTTCAGGGCTCAACGAAAGCGGCCGGTGGGGATAGCATCGCCTATTCGCAGTTCCTGGCGCGTGTTGACGAAGGCACTGTCCGCGAAGCTGACATCGGCGAGGGCGTGATCACCGGTAAATTCACCGACGGCACCGCCTTTGCGACCAATGCACCGAGCGATCCGATGCTGATCCAGCGTCTCGCCGACAAGAATGTGACCTTCCGCGCTAAGCCGCCTGAGCAGACCAGCTTCTGGATGATCATGCTGTATCAGTCGCTGCCGTTCCTCCTCATCCTCGGCATCGCCTTCTTCGTGATGCGCCAGATGCAGAAGAATGCCGGTTCGGGCGCGATGGGCTTCGGCAAATCGCGCGCGAAGATGCTGACCGAAAAGCATGGCAAGGTGACCTTCGACGACGTTGCCGGCATCGATGAAGCCCGCGAGGAGCTTCAGGAGATTGTCGACTTCCTCAAGGATCCGACCAAGTTCGCGCGCCTCGGCGGCAAGATTCCCAAGGGTGCGTTGCTGGTCGGTTCGCCTGGCACCGGCAAGACCTTGCTCGCCCGCGCGATTGCGGGTGAAGCCAGCGTGCCCTTCTTCACGATCTCGGGTTCCGACTTCGTCGAGATGTTCGTGGGCGTCGGCGCAAGCCGTGTGCGCGACATGTTCGAGCAGGCGAAGAAGAATGCGCCGTGCATCGTTTTCATCGACGAAATCGACGCGGTCGGCCGCCATCGCGGCGCCGGCGTCGGCAACGGCAATGACGAGCGCGAGCAGACGCTGAACCAGCTTCTGGTTGAGATGGACGGTTTCGAAGCCAATGAGGGCATCATCATTGTGGCGGCGACCAACCGCCCCGACGTGCTCGATCCCGCACTGCTGCGTCCGGGCCGCTTCGATCGTCAGGTGATCGTGCCGCGCCCCGATATCGAAGGCCGCGACAAGATCCTGCTCGTCCACATGAAGAAGATCCCGCTCGCACCCGACGTCAATTCGCGCACGATCGCGCGCGGCACGCCGGGCTTTTCGGGCGCCGATCTCGCCAACCTCGTCAACGAGGCAGCGCTGCTTGCCGCGCGCAAGGGGAAGCGGCTTGTCGCGATGAAGGAGTTTGAGGAAGCCAAGGACAAGGTCATGATGGGCGCCGAGCGCAAATCGATGGTCATGACCGAGGACGAGAAGAAGGCGACCGCCTACCATGAAGCCGGCCATGCGCTTGTCTCGCTCCATGTTCCCGGCTGCGATCCGCTCCACAAGGTGACGATCATTCCGCGCGGCCGTGCGCTGGGCGTGACCTGGAACCTGCCCGAGCGCGATCGCTATTCGATGACGATGAAGCAGATGAAGGCGCGGCTCGCGCTCTGCTTCGGCGGCCGTATCGCCGAGCAGATCATCTACGGTGCCGACGAACTCAACACGGGTGCATCCAACGACATCCAGCAGGCGACCGACATGGCCCGCTCGATGGTGATGGAATATGGCATGTCCGAAAAGCTCGGCTGGTTGCGCTATCGCGATAATCAGGACGAGGTTTTCCTTGGCCATTCGGTTGCCCGCAGCCAGAGCGTTTCGGAAGAAACGGCGCGCATGATCGATCAGGAGGTTCGCCGCCTTGTTGAGGAAGGCGAATTGACCGCGCGCAAGGTGCTGACGGACAATCTTGATCAGTTGCACAAGCTCGGCGCCGCGCTTCTCGAATATGAGACGCTGTCGGGTGAGGAGTCGAAGCGCATCATCAAGGGCGAGGATATCGGCCGCGACGAGGGCAATTTGCGGGCGCCGGCGCTGAGCACCGGCGGATCGTCGATCCCGAAGAGCAAGCGGCCGGGCACCGGCACGGGCGGCTGGGCCGATCCGCAGCCGGCCTGAGGCTGAAAGCATCCAACGATCGAGCCGGCGAGCGCAAGTTCGCCGGCTTTTTTGTGCCTGTCGCTGTATTGCCGGCTCGGTTACGATCGACGCAGCCCGATCAACGGAGATGCATGGCGACAGACCCACCTTTTCGAACCTGGCCGATGTCGCTGCGGATCGTGACGATTGCCGCGCTGGTCATCGGACTGATCGAGCGGATCGTCTGGGCGCTGGTCCGCAAGAACGGATCGGCGACGGGTGAGGCGTTCAACGTGGCTGTGGCGATTGCGAAGGGGCGGGGCTTTGCCGACGCCTTCGCCGAAGGGCAGGGCCCGACGGCGCACCTGCTGCCGATACCGCCGACGGTCGCCGGGAGCGTCTATACGCTGTTCGGGATTCAGAGCGCCGTGTCGGAAGCGATCCTGCTGGCGCTGACGCTTGCGCTGGTCTTTGCCAGCTACTGGCTGCTGGGGGGCTTCTTTCGTCGGATCGGGGCCTCGCTGACGAGTTCGGTCTATGGCTTCGCATTCCTCTGCATCGCGCCGATCTATACCGGCATGGAGGTGTTCGATTTTCGCGTATGGGAAGGCGGTATAACGATATTCGTGGCCGCGATTTTTCTCCGGCTGATCATATCCTCCCAGCTGTCGCCGCCGCTCCGGATCGTCGTTACGGCACTGCCGGCGCTGATCTTCTTCCTCAATCCGATTGTGGGTATCGCGGCCTGTTGCGCCCTGTTCGTCGCGCTGTGGCGGCGCAGAAGCGCGGGCTGGTTGCGCGCGGGCACGGTGTTCGCAGTGACGTTCGTCCTGCTATTTACGCCGTGGACAGCGCGCAACATGATCGCGATGGGCCATCCGATCTGGCTGCGCGACAATCTCGGGCTCGAGCTGGCGGTGGGAAATTATCCGGCGGCGGTGGATCCGGCCGATCCCAAGACGATGTTCGACGCGCGGATCGCCGAGATTCACCCCTTTTCGGGCGGTGAACCCTATCGTGCGCTGCAGGCGGCCGGGGGAGAGCGTGCTTACGCAGCGCAGATGGGGCGCGAGACGGTGGCCTGGATGAGCGGGCATCCGGCCGGTGTCGCGCGGATCTGGGCACGGCATTTTCGCGAACTGACGCTGCCGCCGCCATGGTTGTTTCAGACGGCGCATGGGCGACTGTTTCCAGTCGTCAGAGCGATCCTGATCGATGCGGTTCATCTGCTGGGCTTTGCCGGGCTATTGCTGCTGTGGCGCAGGAACCGCTTCGGCACGGCGGCGCTGTTGCCGTTCGTGCTGCTGCCGATCCTTGCCTATATCCCGTTTCAGCCGATCACGCGCTATACGTGGCTCTATTATATCCCGCTTGCTTATGCGGCGGCCGTGGCGGTGGAAGCGGCATTTGGGCGGCTGCGACGACGAAATGCATAGACGACGATGTGCCGAGAGGTGCGCGGAAGTATCGTCTCCCTGATACCTATGCACGTACCCCCTCCTATTCGTCGCCTCCGTGCGAAGGCGGGGGCCCATCCCAGGCTTGTCAGGCGCTTAGAGCCTGTTTCGGATAGATGGAAGCGCCGGGACGGAGCCGATTTTGGCCCAGCGCCAGGCGCGAGGAGGGAGCAATGTTGATGCATTGTGACCGACGAGCAACGTAGCGATGGGCCAAAAGGGGCCCGCCCCTTCGGGGTTGTGTCTGGAAGCCCGCTGGGGGCGTCGGAACGCTTGCGCGGGAGCTCCCAGCCCGTGCTGCGCGTTCCTCCTACCCAGCGAGCTTCCAGACACAATCACGGCGTTTCCATCTATCCGAAACAGGCTCTAGCTGGGTGGATCCGCGCCTTCGCGGGAAAGCCGAGAATGAGGATAGTGATCCGCGGCAGAGGATTGAGAGCCGCGCCTATTCGACCGTGACCGATTTCGCCAGATTGCGCGGCTGATCGACGTCGGTGCCTTTGGCGACGGCGACATGATAGGCGAGCAGCTGCACCGGGATCGCATAGACGATCGGCGCGATCAGGGGGTGGACCTTGGGCATTGTGATCGTCGCGATGCAGCCTTCTCCTGCTGCAGCAACGCCGTCATAATCAGAGATCAGCACGACCTTGCCGCCGCGCGCCTGAACCTCCTGCATATTCGACACGGTTTTATCGAACAGCGGGCCTGACGGGGCGATCACGATCACCGGTACATTCTCGTCGATCAGGGCGATGGGCCCATGCTTCATCTCGCCGGCGGCATAGCCTTCGGCGTGGATATAGCTGATCTCCTTGAGCTTGAGCGCGCCCTCGAGCGCGATCGGATAGTCGGGGCCGCGGCCGAGATAGAGTACGTCGCGCGCATTGGCGATCGTGCCGGCCATCGCCTGGATCGCCTCGTCATAGGCCAGCGCTCCGTTGAGCGCGGCGGGGGCTTCGGACAGATGCCGGACGATTTCCTTCTCCTCACGCGGGCTCAGTCGGCCCTTGGCACGCGCGAGATTGGCTGCCAGCGCGGCGAGGACGGCGAGCTGACAGGTGAACGCCTTGGTCGAGGCGACGCCGATTTCGGGGCCGGCGTGGGTTGGCAGCAACAGATCTGCCTCGCGCGCCATCGTCGAGGTGGGAACGTTGACGACGACCGCGATCTTCTGGCCCTCCGCGCGGGCATGGCGGAGCGCCGCGAGGGTGTCTGCCGTCTCGCCCGACTGGCTGATGAAGAGGGCGAGCCCGCCATCCTCCATCACCGGGTTGCGGTACCGGAATTCCGATGCGAAATCGAGATCGACGGGCACGCGCGCGAACTGCTCGAACCAGTATTTGGCGACCATCCCGGCATAATAGCTGGTCCCGCAGGCAACGATGGTCACGCGGCGGATGCTGCTCAGATCGAAGTCGGGGATCGGTAGCGAGACTTCGCCATCGAGACGGCGGACATAGGATTTGAGCGTCTGGGCGACGACGATCGGCTGCTCGTAGATCTCCTTGAGCATGAAATGGGCGTGGTTGCCCTTGTCGATCGTTTCGCTCGATGCGCCCGAATTGACGATGGCGCGTTCGACCGGCTGATCGTCCTTGTCGTAGATCTGCGCGCCGCCGCGGGTGATGACGACCCAGTCGCCCTCTTCGAGATAGGCGATCTGCTGCGTCAGCGGCGCGAGCGCCAGCGCGTCCGAGCCGAGATAGGTCTCGTCATTGTCGCCATAGCCGACCACCAGCGGCGAGCCGAGACGCGCACCGATCAGCATATCGGAATATTGGCGAAACAGGATCGCCAGCGCGAAGGCGCCGTGGAGCCGCTTGAGATTTTTCGCAACGGCTTCGACCGGGCCCATGCCATGCTCGACATCTTCGGAGATGAGATGAGCGACGACCTCGGTATCGGTCTGACTCTCGAACACGCGGCCCTTGGCGATCAGCTCGTCGCGCAGCGGCTTGAAATTCTCGATGATGCCGTTGTGGACGAGCGCGACTTCACCTGTTGCATGCGGATGGGCATTGTCCTGCGTCGGCGCGCCATGCGTCGCCCAGCGGGTGTGGGCGATGCCGATGACGCCGGGCAGCGGCTCGGCAGCCAGCTTTTTCGCCAGATTGTCGAGCTTGCCCTCGGCCCGACGACGATCGAGCAGGCCATCGTGGATCGTGCAGACGCCTGCCGAATCATAGCCGCGATATTCGAGCCGCCGCAGTCCTTCGACAAGCCGCCCCGCGACGTCATCTTTGCCCAATATACCGATAATGCCGCACATGGCTCATGCCCCATTTGCTGCGCTCGAAGACGCGCGCATTCCATGCTCAAAGCACTATTAATCGGGGCTGACAATCCGGCGATATGCCGGTCAGCTTTTCTGCGCCGCAGCCTTCTTCGTAGCCATCATCGCGCGAAATTTCGCAGCCCAGCCGGGACGGCTTTCCTGCTTGCCGCGCGCGACGCCGAGCGCGTCGCCGTCGATATCGCGCGTGATCACCGATCCCGCGCCGACGATCGCGCCATCGCCGATGACGACGGGCGCGACGAGCGCGCTGTTCGATCCGATGAAAGCACCTTCGCCGATCACGGTCTTATATTTCAGGAAGCCGTCATAGTTGCAGGTGATCGTGCCCGCGCCGATATTCGCCTTCGCGCCGACCTCGGCGTCGCCAATATAGGAGAGGTGGTTGGCCTTGGCGCCCTTGCCGAAGCGCGCTTTTTTTACCTCGACGAAATTGCCGATCCTGGCATTTTCGCCGATGTCGGCGCCGGGCCGCAGCCGGGCATAGGGGCCGATCTCGGCGCCGGAGCGCACGATGGCGCCTTCGATATGGCTGAAGGCGTGGATGGTGACACTGTCCTCGATCGTCACGCCGGGGCCGAAGAAAACCTGCGGTTCGATGAGCACGTCGCGGCCAACCAGTGTGTCATAGGCGAACCAGACGGTTTCGGGTGCGATCAGCGACGCGCCATCGGCCATGGCGAGGGCTCTGCGGCGGTGCTGCCATTCGGCCTCGACGGTGGCGAGTTCGGCGCGGCTGTTGACGCCGGCGACCTCCCAGGCCTCGGCTTCGATGACAGCGGATTTACGGCCCTGGGAGGCTGCGATCATGACGATGTCGGGGAGGTAATATTCGCCGGCGGCGTTGTCGTTGCCGACTTGGGCGAGAAGCGGCCAGAGATCGGCGGCACGGACTGCCATCAGCCCGGAGTTGCACAGATCAACAGCGCGCTCCTCGTTCGTGGCGTCCTTATATTCGACCATTTTGCCGATAGTGCCGTCGATGCCCGCTACGATCCGGCCATAAGCAAGCGCATCGGGTGGACGGAAGCCCAGCACGACGGCGGCGGGCTCACCGTCGCCATGCAGGCGATCGAGCATCGCCTGCATCGTTTCGGGGCGTACAAGCGGCACATCACCATAGAGGATCAGGACGTCGCCATCGAATCCCGGCAAGGCAATCTCGCCCTGCTGGACGGCGTGGGCGGTGCCGAGCTGCGGCTCCTGCGTGGTCACCGCAACGCCCAGCGGAGCAACGAACGCCTCGACCTGCTCACGGCCGGCGCCGGTCACCACCACCTTAGCGGCAGCGCCGAGCGTATCGACTGCGGTGATCAGATGACCGAGCATCGGCCGGCCCGCGATCGGGTGCAGCACCTTGTGCAGATTGGATTTCATGCGCGTTCCCTTGCCAGCGGCAAGGATGAGCGCGGCGAAGGGAATGTTCGTCATGGCGCGCTGTGTGGCACGAAGCGCTTGCCAATTCCATATCGTCCACGCCATGGGCGGCCATGGCCGATTTTCCTTTTGACGTGGTGGCGTTCGATCTCGACGGAACGCTTGCCGATACCGCCCCCGATCTCACCGCCGCGCTGAACCATGCGCTGGCGCAGCTGGGGCGCCCGCCCGTGCCGGCCGAGGACGTCCGCCATATGGTAGGGCATGGCGCACGGGCGCTGTTGCAGAAGGGCTTGGCTGCGACGGGCGAGATGAGCGAGGAGCTGGTCGAGCGCGGCTTTCCGATCTTCATCGATTATTATCTCGCGCATATCGCCGACGGCACGACGATATTCCCGGGGCTGGAAGTAGCGCTCGAAACGCTCGCTTCGCGCGGGGTCAAGCTGGCGGTGTGCACCAACAAGGCCGAAGGGCTGGCGCGAGAACTGATCAATTCGCTGGGGTGGAAGACGCGCTTCGACGCGCTGGTGGGTGGCGATACGCTGCCGACGCGCAAGCCCGATCCGGCCATGCTGTTCGAAGCTATCGCGCGCTGTGGCGGGGGCAGGGCGGCTTATGTCGGCGATTCGATTACCGATACCGAGACGGGGATCAATGCGAACATACCGACGATCGCGGTGACCTTCGGCTTTTCGGACCGGCCGCATGATCAGCTGGGTGCGAGCGCGCTGGTCGATCATTTCGATGAGCTGATTCCGGCGCTGGAAAGGCTGAGCTGAGCGCAGCCACATAGCTGCCCACATTCCGTTCGTGTCGAGCGTAGCGTAGTCGAGACACGTTACCGCGTGCCAACGTCCCTCGACTTCGCTCGGGACGAACGGATGGAGGGGCCGAATCTAACGCCGCTCGAAGAACAGCTTCACGACCTTCTTCGGCCTTAACGTCAGCTTGGCGACCGGCTCGGGTTTCGGGCCTTCGGGATAGCGCAGGCGGAAAGACCGGATGATGCTCGTCAACACGATCAGCGCTTCCTGTTGTGCGAAGCCGGCGCCGATGCAGATCCGGGGGCCGCGGCCGAAGGGCATATAGGCTTTCTTGGCGGCCTCCGCCTCTTCGGGATCGTCGAAGCGATCGGGCATGAAGGCGTGCGGGCATTTCCAGTTGTCGGCGTGACGCTGCACCAGCCAGGGCGAGATCACGATCATCGCGCCCTTCTGGAGAAGCTTGTCGCGGAAGGTGGTCGGCTTGGTGACCGAGCGCATCAGGAAGCTGATCGGCGGATAGAGCCGCATCGTCTCCTTGAAAAGATTGCGGACACCGTTGAAGCCCTTGAGTTGTTCGAAGCGCAGCGGCTTGTTGCCGGTTTCCGTTTCGATTTCGGCGGCGAGGCTTTCCTGGAGATGCGGGCATTCGGACAGGAGATAGAGGCCCCAGGTCAGCGCGCTCGCCGCTGTTTCATGCCCGGCGAGGAAGATCAGCGAGATCTGCTCCATGATCTCGCGATGGGTGAAGGGTTCGCCGGTCGCCGGGTGGCGCGCCTCGAGGAGGGGCTGGAGGATGTCCTGTTTCGCCTCGCCGGTGCCGGCATGCCAGGCATCGAAGCGCGCCTGCACGATCGGGCCGAATACGGCATGGACATCGGCGGCCGCCCTGAGCGCGCGGCGCTTGTAGCCGAGCGTGGGCAGGCCGTAGATGCTCAGGATCGATCCGGGCTGGCTGTATTTCTGGAAGCGGTTGAAGGCTTCGTAGATCACTTCGGCGCCTTCGCGATCGAGCTTCACCGAGAAGATCGTGCGGTAGATGATATCGGCCGCGACGAAGGTCATCAGCGGATCGACCTCGATCGGCTTCGACTGATCGAGCGTGTCGATATGCGCGAGCATGTCGTCGGCGGCGTCGCGCATCATCGCGAAGACGCGCTTGAGATTGGTGTGCTGGAACGCCGGGTTCACCATCTGGCGCTGATTTTCCCATTCGACGCCATTGGCGACGAATACGCTGTTGCCGATCGCTGGCGACAAAATATCGTGCAGAAACTGATGCTTGGGGAAAGATTTTTCCCTGTCGTCGAGGACGCGATCGACGACGACGGGATCGTTGGCGATATAGAAGTCGAGCTTGGGCAAATGCACCTCGCCCATCTTCATCGTGTAGCTTTTCTCGAACAATGTGTGGATCCAGCTGCCCCAGGCCGAGAAGAAGCGTTTCGGCAGCGACGCCTTGTTGTGATGCGGCTTGGGGTAGGGCGGGGTGAAGAGCGGTACGGGGCAGGCTGCCGGGTGTTTGTCGTCAACCATCAACGTCCGCCCTGAAGTGTTCGATCGACTCCTGCAGTGACCGCGCGCCGGAGCTTATGCCGATATAGTCGAGCGGCGAAAGCCTGTCGAAGCTGCGCAGATAATCGAAGTGGAGTTCGTACTTGTTGCGACGGCGCGCCTTGTAGGCGGCCGGGCTCCAGTAGCGGTACCAGCGCGGGTTGATCTGAAGAAGTCGCACGCGGCGTTCGGGCGGGCAGGTCACGCATGGATCGAGCCCCGCAATGCAGGCGCCGTCGGTGAGCGAGCTGAGGTCGAGCCATGGGAAATCGGTGCGGGCGACGCTGTCCAGCGCGGTCCGGAATTCCAGCGCGTCGCGGCGGCTGCTGACCAGCGTGATGCAGGAGCCGAGCGACACGAAGCTGAAATTCGGTGGCGGATCTCCCCTGAGTTCGAACAGCCGTGCGAGGATCGGGATCGACATGATCGATCCGTTGCTGTGGCTGACGAGCAGGATTTCGTCCCAGTCTTCGTCGAAGCTGGCGGCGATCATGTCGGCAAAGCCATTCAGCCGCTCGGCAACATCGTCCGGCAGGCCACGTCGGGCAAGCATATCGTTGAAGATGATGAAGCGGATCAGCCAAAATCCCTGGATTTTCTTCACGATCGCCATGCCGACGGCGATGCCGATGATCGCCGCGAAGATCAGATGCCATGGCCAGCCCAGTAGCAGCCGCGCGGGAAGCCACAGCAGAAGTCCGAACAGGATCGGCAGCAGGATCGCGGTGAGGCCGGGATAATAGATCGTGATCTTGGTGCCGTTGGGGAAGCGGCGGAAGATCGACCAGTTGGTCCGGCGCAGGAAGTACCAATAAGCGAGGAGCGACTTGCCCAGCAGCCGGATCGGGTTTTTGACCCAATATCTGCGCACCAGATCGTCCCAGCCGATAAAGACATAATCGGTATGGGCATCGCGATCATGGTCGTCGACGGGCCATGATGTCGCATGTTGCGAAAGGCTCGTGCGCGTGCCGACCCGAACCGAGCGCCCTGCAGTGACGTTGAACTTCGCCGCCTGCTCGCTGAAAAGCTGGTGATAGTGCCGCGCGCCGCGCGGATCGAAACCGCTGATATAGAAGATTTTACGCTTGTACGGCGACATCGCGGCTGCTTACTCGACCCATGAGCGACAAGGAACGGCGTTATTGCATCTTCATGGACGGTTCCAAATATAATCGGAACGCCGGATGCCGCGCGCACGACAATGCCTATGGAATTTACGGAGGTGGTGCGGAGTCCGACCGGCGGGCGGCTGACATGAGCCTGTTCCGCCATATGCGCGATCACCGTGACCCGCTGGCACCCGTCGTACTGTTCTTCGTTCGCGTTTATGGGTGGTTCTTCTTCAACTATCATGGCCGGCCCTGGCGGGGGCAGCTGATCCGCAAACTATTCCCGCGTTACTGATGGCAGGCCTGGCCGACGAGATCGTCGATCTGTATCGCCGGACATTCGGGCTGGTGCGCGCGGTTCCGCTGGTGGCGATAATCAGCTTCGCGCCGGCGATGCTGCAGCATGTGGCGCCCGGCCTGCCCGCAATTGGGCTGATAAAGACCTTTGCGATGCTGGGCGCCCTGATCTTCGCGTTGCGCTGGTGGCGATTCGACCGCGATGCCGCGAAGGCGGTGCGGCCCGATGCCTGGCTGGCCAGAGGCGTGGCGATCGCGCTGGCGGCAGAACTTGGCGGCATGATATTGTTCGGCCTCGCGGGTCAGTTGGTGGCGAGGGCCGCCAATGCCGAAGCCGGGAGCATCGCGTGGCTGATTTCCGCGACGGTGCCCATATTGTTATGGGCGATGTTGTCGGTGCTGTTGTTTCCCTGGTTTGTCGCATTGCTGACCGACGAGACGGATATGACGATCAGGCGCTCGATCGCCGCCGTCTATCCGATATGGGGTAGCGCGTTCGCGCTATATGCCGCCGCTATCCTTCCGCCGATGATACTGCGCGGCCTGCTGGCAATGGGTGCGGCGGTGAGCGGCGGGCCGCTCCTCGCGCTGCTGATCGCGGCGGATGCGGGGGCCAGCGCGGCAATGCCGCTGCTGGTGGCGGCAAGCTATTACTCGATCCACCTCCGTGTGCGGTCCTGACAGCGCATATCCGTGCGGGTGAGGCAACCGCTGGCGTCCGTGCCGCGTTCTATCCTCGGCTAAACTTCAGGAGAGATATATGCGCATTTCCCACGACGCCCTCGTCCTCGTCGCCGATGGCCGCAAGTCGCTATTCCTGCGAAATGAGGGCGATGCCGAATTCCTGAATCTCGTCGTCGAGGATCAGCATGCCCATGCCGATCTGAAAGATGGCGAGATGAAGAGCGACGCGCCCGGGCGATCGGCATCGCAGCCCAACGGTGGGCAGAGTTCGGTGGAGGAGCCCGACTACCACCAGATCGAGGAAGACCGGTTTGCCGCCGACACCGCCGGCCTGCTGCGCAAACAGGCGCTCGGCAACGGCTTCGAGGAACTGATCATCGTCGCGCCTCCGCGCACCCTGGGTGAGCTACGCCGCCATTATGACAAGGCGGTCCAGTCGAAGATCGTGGCCGAGATCGACAAGGATCTGGTCAATCATCCGATCGACAAGCTGGAAAAGCTGCTGACGGCGCTTTGAGCGATGTCAGAGTGATCGTGCTCGCATCAACATCTTGAATTCTTTCGTTATTCCCCACTGGGGATATGCGAAAAAGCTGGGTGCCTGCTGTCCTGTTCACACCGGACGGCAGGTTTAGCTGTCCAGCACCCTGGCCAGTGCAACGAACTCTTCGACCGAAACGGTTTCGGCACGGCGCTCCGGATCGATACCGACCCCGGTCAGCGCCTCGACTGCGTCAGGAACGCTCTTCAAACTCTGGCGCAACATCTTGCGCCGCTGACCGAAGGCTGCGGCCGTCAGCGTCTCGATCGTCTTCATCGATACGCCTTCAGGCTGCTCGGCCGGTGTGACATGCACCACTGCAGACATGACCTTGGGTGGCGGCACGAAAGCCGATCGGTGAACGTTCATCGCGATCGTTGCCCGGGCACGCCATTGGGCCAGCACCGACAGGCGGCCATAGGCGTCGCTCCCCGCCTTGGCGACGATGCGCTCGGCGACTTCCTTCTGGAACATCAGCGTCAGTGAGCGCCACCAGGGCGGCCAGGGATCGAGCGTCATCCAGCGGACGAATAAGGCGGTACCGACATTATAGGGAAGGTTCGACGCGATATGCGCGCCATCGCCGGCCTCGCTGCGCTCGTCGATCTTCATGGCGTCGGCGGAGATGACGCGGAGCCGGCCGCCGGATGCTTCATTGAGCTCGGCCAGCGCCGGCAGGCAGCGATCGTCGCGCTCGACGGCCACGACATGCGCGCCAGCGCCGAGCAGAGCGCGGGTCAGGCCGCCGGGCCCGGGGCCAACCTCATAGACCTTCGCGTCGGCAAGATCGCCCGGTACGCGCGCGATGCGATCGAGCAGCTGGCCGTCGAGCAGGAAGTTCTGGCCAAGCGCCTTGTTCGCACTGAGCCCATGGCGTGCGATGACATCGCGCAAAGGGGGCAGCCCCTTCATGTCATCGCTCATAGGGCGGCTAGGCGATAGCGGGCTGCGCTGGCGGCCAGCGCGATGGCGGCGATCATTGCCCCCGGATTGGCGAGATTCTGTCCGGCGATCGAGAAGGCCGTGCCATGATCGGGCGCGGTCCGCACGATCGGCAGGCCGAGCGTCATATTGACGCCCTCGTCGAAGTGGAGCGTCTTGAGCGGGATCAGCGCCTGATCATGATAGAGGCATAGCGCGCAATCATATTCGGCGCGCGCGCGCGCATGGAACATCGAATCAGGAGCGAACGGCCCGACGATATCGATCCCTTCGGCGCGCAATATATCGACGGCCGGAATGATCAGGTCGATCTCCTCGCGCCCGATCGCGCCGCCTTCGCCAGCATGGGGATTGAAGCCCGCGATGGCGAGGCGTGGGTGCTCGATCCCGAAATTGCGGATGAGCCCGCGATCGGTGGCGCGCGCCTTGGAGACGATCAGATCGATCGACAGATGGTCGACGACCTCACGCAGCGGGATGTGGGTCGTGATCGGCACGCAGCGCAGAGTCGGCCCGGCCAGCAGCATCACCGCATTGGCGTTGGCTACGCCGCAGCGCTCGGCGATGAATTCGGTCTGCCCGGGGTGGGCGAAGCCGATCGCGTACATCTGGGCCTTGGCGATCGGCGCGGTGACGAGGCCGCCGACGAGCGCGGATCGCGCGAGACCGGCGGCCAGCTCGAGCGAATCCAGCGCGCAACGGGCACCCGCCATGTCGGGTTCGCCGGGCGTGATCGTTTCGGTGTCTTCGATCTGGATCAGCGGCAGGGCGTCGGCGAAGCAGTCGATGGCATCGTCGGGGCTGGAGATGCGCTGCACCGGGCCGCGCCACACTTTCTCGATCGAACGCTGATCGCCGACCGCGAAGAACGGCGCGAGGTTCCGGTCAAAACGTGCGTCCCAGGCCTTGGCGACGATCTCGGGCCCGATGCCCGCCGGATCGCCCAGCGCGACGGCTAGAGGTTTGATATCGCCATTCGGCTCGGGCGGCTCGATGTCCGTCAATGTCCGCCCCGCCGCATCAGCGATATTCGATGACGGCATCGCGCCGCAGATCGCGAAGATAACGCAGCGCGCGGCGATTGACGCGCTCTTCCTCCATCTGCGACTGGATCTGCTCGAACGAAGGGCCACCGGCGACCTGCGGATCGTCGCGGCCACACAGGACGAGCGCGCGGACGCCATCGTTCAGCGATCCAAACGGCGGCGACGATTGGCCGACCTGCAGGTTGATCAGCATCTCCTGAAGCTGCGGCGGGAGATCGCGGATCTTGACCTGATCATTATTGACGACCTGTGCGCCCATCGCGGCAGCGGCATCGGCCACCTTGCCGCAGCCCTGGATCTGCGTCAGCGCCTTGGCGAAATTCTCGACCAGAGGTGCGGCCTGCGCTTGTGTCATTCCCTTGGGGAAACCGATCGTGAGCTGCTTGAGCGAGAGCACCGCATCACGCGCATCTGCCGTCAGCACCTGGCGCTTGTCGACCAGAACGAGCACCGAATAGCCGCCTGGCAACGCGATCGGGGGGCTGATCTGCCCCGGTGTCATCTGTTGCACGGCGGTGGATAGCTGCTCGGGAAGCTGCTCGGCGCGAACCCAGCCGAGATCGCCACCGACGGCAGCGGTGGATGCTTCGGAATATTGGCGTGCATAGGCCGCAAAGGATGCGCCGCGCCGCAACTGATCGATGATCCGGGTGGCGTTCTGCTGAGCTTCGGGCATAGCCTCCGGCGTTGCCGACAGGAAGATCTCGCCGATACGATATTCGGCTGCGCCCTTGGACGCATTGAGCCGCGCGATGATCGCGTTGACCTCTTCTTCGCTGACGCTGACAAAGGGCTCGACCTTGCGGCTCAGCACACGGCGCCAGGCGCTCTCACCCTCGATCTGACGCTTGAGCGATGCTTCGGACGCGTTCTTCTCGCGCAGATATTTGGCGAATTCCTTGGGCGTGCGTTTGAAATTGGACGCGACGCGATTGAAGGTCTGGTTGATCTCCTCGTCGGAGACCTCGATCTTCTGCGCGGCGGCTTCCTGAATCTGCAGGGTTTCATCGATCAGGTTGCGCAATACCTGCAGCCGCAAGCGATCCCGCTCGGCGGCAGGCACTTCGCCGCCATTGGCCGCGACGACGAGCGCGAGGCGCTGATCGACGTCGGTCGCGGTGATGATGGTACCATTGACGATCGCAGTGGCCTTGCGGATGTTCGGATCGCTGTTGCCGAAGATCGTGATGTCCTTCGGCAGATCGAGGCTGGCCGCGGTCGCGCCGTCCTCGTCGGGAACGGTCTGCGTGAGCGCTGGCGTTGCGATCGCAAGCGACGCCGCAATCGCGATGACATCACGCAGCTTCAATGCCGAAATTCCTGCAAACACCAAGATACACCCTCAATCCCAAAGGCCACAGCGGCAGCCCGTGCCATTTGCACAATGAACAGACGCTTAGCGGCCCAAATTCTTGAGCGCCACCCGCAACAGATAGGTATTGCCGCGCCGCGCATCGCCGATGGCGTTATATTCACGCCGCCAGGTCACCCCCAGTTCGATGCAGTCATCATCGTACAAGATGCCGAGCCGATGCCTAACCGGCTGAAATCCGTCGGATAAGGTGGTCGGATCGTCATTGCGCCCGGTGAGATCGACGGTCGTCGAACCGAAGATCGACCAGTAGCGGGCGAAGGCGATCCGGCCGCCCAGGCGAATTTCCTCACGGTCGCGAAGATCCTCGATATTGGCCGTGATGTCGCGATTGAGGCGCAGATAGCCGATCAGCGCATAGGTCTTGCGGCTGCCGATTGCCGCATCGATTTCGTTGCGGCGCACCGAGAAATGATCTTTGTCGAGCCGGAAACGATGGGTGATTTCGAGGTAACGGCCGAGCTGCAATGTGGTGCGGCCGACGACATCCGAGAGCCGGTCGGACAGGCCGGTGCCGACCGGCAGCAGCGTTGGCTTGTTGTTGAGCCGGTAGCTCTGGCCGATCACCGTATTGAACGCGATGCCGGGCAGATCGACCGCCCATTCGACACCATAGGTGACGCGGCTGCCATCTTCCCAGCGATCATAGCCGGCGAAGCGGTTCAGCGCGAAAAGGTTCGAATCCTCGAGATCGATCGAGCGGGCATCCTCGTTGGGGATGGTCATGTTGCGGGTTTTCGGCGACGCGACGATCTGAACGCGCGGCGTGATCCGCTGCGATCCGCTCATGAAGTCGCCGATGAAGGGCCAGCGCATGTCGGCGGCGAGAGCGACGATGCCGCGCGTCGTCCAGCCCGGGCTGCCGCGATAGGGCACGGTGATCGTGCTGAGCACATCGCTGGTATGATAGATATCGCCGCGCCCGTAAGCGGTGAAGGTCAGTTCCTGGCCCAGCGGCGTGTAGCGCCGTACATTCCATTCGATGCCGGTGAAGGCCCGCTGCGTGTCCTGCCCGCTGGTGCGCAGCAGCGCGAGGCTGTTGGCCTGGATCTGCACGGTCCCGCCGAGCAGCGGATCGGTCAGTCGCCGGCGGAAGTCGATGGCGGGAAGCGCGATCGGCTGCTGGCCCTGGGCATCGCCGGTGCGCAATGTCTGCACGGCCCAGCCGGCGATCGATAGATAGCTGTTCGGCGTGATCCGTTCGGCCTCGATCTGGTTGCGCAGCCGATCGTCGCGCGAAACGTCGTAGCGCCGCATGAAGGTACGATCGGTGGCGGCGCGCAGCGATCCGGTCACCGTCCAGAGCGGACCGAACTGGAACTGGCCATTGGCGTCGATATAACCGCGAACATCCTTGTCGGCCTGCGCGAGGGCGAGGCCGGCCGCCGTCGGCGTGGTGCGCGAGCTATAGGTCACCATGCCGGTCGCCTGCCAGGCGCCATGCGACGACAGCGCGCGATACTGCGCCTCAACCGCCGGGAGCACGCCGGTGTAGACATGCGGTGTGATGGTGAGATCGCGGTTGGGCGCGAGCTGAAAATAATACGGCAGGGCGAATTCGACGCCATTCGCCTTGTTATACTGCACGTTCGGCAACAGGATGCCCGATCCGCCGCCGCCGCTGCCATCGGGATGCGATAGACCGGGCAGCCAAATGATCGGCGCACCGAGCAGGCTGATGCGCGCGCCGACATAGCTGATCCGGTGTTTGCCCGGATCATGGACGACCTTGACCGCGCTGATCTTCCACACCGGCTCCTTGGGGCAGCCTTTGCTGTCGATCACGGCGCAGGGCGTGTAGACCGCCTTGTCGAGAGTCGAGACGCCATTGTTGCGAACGCCGTGGACGGCCGCGAGACGGCCGCCGTCGTTGAGTACAAGCAGCAGATTTTCGACGACACCGTCCTTCAGCGAGTCGGTCAGCTCGACTCTGTCGCCATAGACTGTGTCGTTGCCGGAATTGACCACCGCGACGTTGCCGCTGGCGATGACGATCCCCGTCGTCTGATTCCACTCCACCCGGTCGGCACGAAGCCGATCGCCCTGGCGCAACATGCGCACATTGCCGGTCGCAACGATCACCTGCGTGTTATTGTCGAACGAGAGCGTATCGGCCGCAAAGGTGACCTCCTGCTCGTTGACTGGTTGCGGCGCGTCGCCCGCGGACGGTGGTCCGGCGGGAGGTGTGTCCAGCTTTTGGGCGGCAAGCGGCGATCCCGCGATCAGCAGGGCGGGCAGCAAGGATGGCAGCGCGGCCAGCAGGTAGAAACTCGGCTTCTTCACACAACCCCGCATCGCGCCTTCGCGTATGGGCCGCCTATCGCACCCAAGCGCCACCGCTGCAATCCCGTGTTGCTGTTCGATTGCGCTGACTTTGCAACTGAGGGCAGCGACGCCTAGATGGATGTCATTGTGAGACGAAGGAAAGATTCTTGATGCGTATCAGCTTTGCCGACAGCCCGCCGGCCAACAGCCATGCCCTTGCCATCCTGCTGGCGCCCGGAACGCTGGGCGCGGCGGGGCTCAACGGCTTGCCTTCGGAGGTTCGGCCATTGGCACGTGCGGCCGCGCAGGGTTCGCGCTTCGATGGCGAAAGTGGCGCCGTCGTCGAATATTTTGGTGAAACCGATGGCGCCGCGCGCCGGCTGCTGCTGGCGGGGATCGGCGCCAAGCTCGATTATGAGCGCGCGGGTGCGGCGCTGGCGGCGAAGCTGCTGACCTCGGGCGAGAATCTGCTCGTCGTGGATCTGACCGGCACGAGCGGCGATTCGGGCAAGGCTGCGGCCGAACTGGCCTTCGGCGCGACCCTGCGCAGCTGGCGGCATGACGTCTATCGCACGCGGCTCGAAACGAAGCAGCGCCCGTCGCTCGAGGAGATCGTCATTGTCGGCGGCGGCGCTGGCGCGGCTGAGAAGTGGGCGCCGCTTTCGGCGATCGCCGAAGGGGTGATGTTCACGCGCACGCTCGTCACCGAGCCGGCAAACATCATCTATCCCGAGAGCTTCGTCGAACGCTGCGAGCATCTGAAGGACTATGGCGTCAAGATCGAGGTGCTCGGCGAAGACGCGATGGCGAAGCTTGGGATGGGCGCGATCCTCGGTGTGTCGCAAGGGTCGGTGCGGCCGGCGCGGCTGCTCGTGATGACCTGGGACGGCACCGGCGGCACCTCGGCTCCCGTCGCGCTGGTCGGAAAGGGCGTGACCTTCGATACCGGCGGCATATCGCTCAAGCCGCCGGCCGGCATGGAAGATATGAAGTGGGATATGGGCGGCGCCGGGGCCGTTGCGGGCGCGATGAAGGCGCTGGCGATGCGCAAGGCGAAGGCGCATGTCATCGGCGTCTGCGGCCTTGTCGAAAATATGCCCGACGGCAATGCACAGCGGCCCGGTGATGTCGTGACATCGATGTCGGGGCAGACGATCGAGGTGATCAACACCGATGCCGAAGGCCGGCTTGTGCTCTGCGATGCGCTAACCTGGGTGCAGAAGACCCATTCACCCAAGACGATCGTCGATCTCGCGACGTTGACCGGCGCGATGATCGTGTCGCTCGGCTATGAATATGGCGGAGTGTTCTCGAACGACGACGATCTGGCAACGCAGCTTACCGCTGCAGGATCGGCCGTCGGCGACAAGCTGTGGCGGATGCCGCTCGGCGATCCCTATGACAAGCTGATCGACTCGCCGATCGCGGACATGAAGAATGTCGGCCCGCGCGAGGGTGGATCGATCACCGCCGCGCAGTTCATCAAGCGCTATATCGAGGAGGGCGTGCGCTGGGCGCATCTGGATATCGCCGGAATGGTGTGGGCGTCGAAGCCGGGCGCTACCTGGGATAAGGGTGCGACCGGCTATGGCGTGCGGCTGCTCGACCGCTTCATCGCGGACAATTTCGAGGGCTGATCCTAGCGGCGCTTCGTGAAGGCGAAGTGGTCGCGGATCTTGCGGTTGAAGAATGAACCTTTCGACTGCGCGGCGCGCATCGCCTCGACGATGCGCGCCGGCACGTCGTGGTAGACGTAGCGCTTGCCGCTGACGAAGCGGATGTCGAGGGTTTGCTCGGCTTCGTCGTAGGCGAAGCTGCGGATTACGCTGGAAGGCATCGTGCTGAAACGCGCGATTTTCCCGCTTGATCCTCCCCGATCAAGCTTGGGGGAGGATCAGGTGAACAAATCCACCACCTCCGCCTCCGGCATCACATGCTCGATCAGCAGCGAGCGATGGCAGCAATCCGGGCTGCGTTCGAAACAGAGCAGGGCGACATTTTTCTCAGCGGCGAGATCGCGGAGCTGGGCCGATTGCATCATCGCCTCGGGCAGTTCGAGTTGTCCGGCATAGACCCGCGCCAGCCGCGCATGGTCATTCTTGCGCGCGGCCTCGCGACCTTCGGGCGGAGTGCCGAGCGCCTTCAGGCCAAGATAGTCGATGCCCTGTTCTCGCAGCCCTGCGGCGAGGATATTTTTCGAAAAGCCCGGCCGCCGCGAGAGGGGCACGGCGCGGACATCGACGAGCAGCTCCACCCCTGCCTGTTTGAGGCAGGCGACAACCTCGGCCTGCGTTGCGCCTTCATAGCCGATCGTGAAAATCTTCATGCGACGAAGATAGGCATGTGCCCGTGAATTACAGCCCCAGATGCTCGGCGAACACCTCGACGACGTCGGCATAGAGCTGCCGCTTGAACGGCACGATCAGATCGACGAGCTCGCTTGCATCGACCCATTTCCACACCCGAAACTCGGGATGTTCGGTTTCCAGGTTCACATCGGCATCGGTGCCGAGAAAGCGCGCCACGAACCAGCTCTGGCGCTGGCCGCGATATTTGCCCTTCCACAATTTGCCCTGCAGATCGGTGGGAAGCTCATAAAGCAGCTCCTCTGGCGCACGGCCGAGAATCTGAACGAGATGCGGCGGTATGCCCGTCTCCTCCTCGAGTTCGCGCAGCGCGCCTGTCTCCGCATCTTCGCCGGGATCGAGCCCGCCCTGCGGCATCTGCCAGGCGTCGAGCGTGGTATCGATGCGCTGGGCGACGAACACCTTATTCTCGTCATTGAGCAGCATGATCGCCGCAGCGGGGCGATAGGGGAGATCGTTCATGGTCGATATTCCTCGATCATAGCTTTGAATCCGGTCAGGCAGCCGTGCAAATCGTCTTCAGAGGACGGGATGCCTTTACGCAAGGTCAGCCAGCCATGGATGTTGCCGTGCGCCTCGCGATAGACCGTCGGGATTCCGGCGTCGATGCAGGCGTTGGCAAAGGCGCGCCCCTGGTCGAGCAGCGGATCGAGCGAGGCGGTTACGACCAGGGCAGGCGGCAGCTGTTCGATCCTGCCCAATTGGGGTGAGGCGCGCCAATGGCTGAAGTCGGGTGCATAAGCTTCGTTGAACCAGAGCAGCGTATCCTTGGTCAGCAGATAATCGTCTCCGAACCGTTCGGTCGAGCGATAGCGCTTGCGCAGGTTGGTGGCCGGATAGAGCGGCCAGATCGCGATCACGGGCAGAGCCGCAGGCTCATCACGCAGCGCCATCGCCGTGATCACCGTCAGCGTACCACCGGCGCTATCGCCGGCAATCGCCAGCGAATCGAAGCTGCGATCGAACAATTCGCCCTGCGCCGCTATCCACCGCGCCGCTGCCTCGCAATCGTCGGGCGCGGCAGGCCAGGGGTTTTCGGGGGCAAGACGGTAGTCGATCGAGAGCAAAGGAAGATCGAGCCCCCGCGCTATATCGACACAAGCGGCGTCGTAGCTGTCGAGATCGCCAAGCACGAAACCGCCACCATGGATGAAGATGAGCAGCGGGCCCGGTTCACGGGTTTCGCGCGGATCATAAAAGCGCGCGTTGATCCTGTGTCCGGCGGAGGAGGGAATTTCAACATCGCGGCGTGTCGCGATGGTCCTGCTGCAGACATCTGCGATCCTGCGCAGCGATTCGGACATCCGCCGCCCTTCGACGGCATCGACCTCATGAATTTTCTTGCAACCGCGACCGGCAATATCGTCGAGAAAGGCGCGGACGTCGGGACGGACGAAATCCTCACCAGAAGTTTCTATGCTCATCGCTCACGTCCATCGGCAAAAGTTGGTAGCGTGGCAAGATGCTGCAACTGGTGCATCACCCTTATTATGTCTCGCCCGCCGCGCCGGGCAGTGCCTTCACCTTCGACAAATATGGCCTCGTCATGCTCGCGATCGAGGAGATGGGCGTGGCGCATGTCCGCCATCAGCCCGATCCGATGCCGCGTGCGTGGATCGAAGCGGTGCATGATCCCGATTATGTCGAGCAGGTAGCGACCCTGTCGGTGCCGCCGGAGAAGGAGCGGCGGATCGGCTTTCCCGTGACGGATAGAGTCGCGCGGCGATCCTTCCTTGCACCGGGCGGCACCTGGCTCGCGGCGAAACTCGCGCTCGAGCATGGCTATGCGGCGAACAGCGCTGGCGGCAGCCACCATGCGCTCGCCGATACAGGCGCCGGCTTCTGCATATTCAACGATCTGGCGATCGCCGCGAACCGCCTGATCGCGGAGGACGATGTCGCGCGGGTGATGATCGTCGATCTCGATGTCCATCAGGGCGATGGCACCGCCTCGCTGATGGCGGGCCGAGCCGATGTCTTCACTTTCTCGATTCACGCCGAGCGCAATTTCCCGGTCCGCAAGGCGCGATCGTCGTTCGATCTGGGGCTGCCAGACAATGTGAGCGATGATGATTATCTCATTGCATTAAAAGACTCTCTCCCGCCGTGCATCGATGCCTTTCGACCCGACATCATCCTGTATCAGGCCGGCGTCGATCCGCATGTCGATGATCGGCTCGGGCGGCTGGCGCTGACCGACGCGGGGCTGGCTGAACGCGAGCGCTTCGTCATGCGGATGGCGCGGATGCGCAGGATCGCGGTCGCCAGCGCGCTGGGCGGTGGATATGGCGAGGATCGGATGGAGGTCGCGCGGCGGCACGCGCGGTCCATTGCAACGATGGCCGACTGCTTCGCGCAGGAGGTTGCTGACGGCGGCCGTGCTTCACGCTAACAGCGAGTTTCGTCTATGAGGATCGTTTCGATGGCCCCGTTCCGTTTTGCTGCCCTGGCGCTGCTGGCACTGTCCGTTGGCGCCGACGCTGCCGCGCCACCGGCCGCCCCCGTAACCAGGCCGGCGCCGCTCGCATTGGCGCCCGGCGTCAAGCGCGGCGTCCTATCGCCCGAAGGCCGGACGATCACAGCGCGGGTCTATGGCACGCCCGATACACGGATTGGGCAATTACAGGCCGAGATCAGCGCCATCCGGCAACAGCGCACTGCCCTGATCGCGAGGACGCCGATCGACCTCGACAAGCTCGAACCGCTACTCCGGCAAGAGGAGCTACTGCAAACGGAACTGCGCTCGCGCAATAACGATAGGCTCATGCTTCTGCTGCGCTCGCTGCCCGAGGTCGACCGTGTCGTCGTGCTGCAGAACATGGCGAACCCCGCCAGACCGCAATCCTCGGCAAAGCCTGCGACCGCGAATTAAGCCGTGACGGCACCCGGCATCGTCTGGTTTCGGCAGGACCTGCGTCTGGCCGATCAGGCGGCAGTCGCTGCGGCGACGCATCGCGGCGCATGGGTCGGCGTCTATGTTCTCGATGACATGAGGGCCGGGAAGTGGGCAATCGGCGCGGCGCAACGCTGGTGGTTGCATCACAGTCTGGAAGCCCTGGGCAAGGCGATCGAAGTGAAAGGCGGTCGACTGATCCTGCGTCGCGGCGACAGCATCGCCGAGTTGACGGCGCTTGCGGCCGAACTCGGTTCGGATCGTGTCTATGCCCTTCGCCACTACGAGCCATGGTGGCAGCAGGCCGAGCAGATTCTCGGCGAGACGCTGGACCTACATCTCTATGACGGCGGCCGGCTGAGCCCGCCGGGGGCAGTGCTCACCGCCGCGCATGGCCGCTACAAAATCTTTACGCCCTACTGGCGCGCGCTGAGGGCGCAGATGCCGCCGCCGACTCCGCAACGTGCGCCGTCTGCTATCGAGGCGCCGGCCGGGTCAGTTACCGGAGACCGGCTTCCGGATTGGGGTCTGTTGCCGACCAGGCCCGATTGGGCCAGTGGTTTTGCGATGTGGACCCCCGGCGAAGCTGGCGCGCATGAGGCGCTGGGCGATTTCCTGCCGAAGCTGGAATATTATGACATCGACCGGAACATGCCGGCGATCGAGGGCACATCGCGCCTCTCGCCGCATCTCCATTTCGGAGAAATCTCGCCGGCTTATGCCTGGCACCGTGCATCGAAGGCGGTGGGAGCAAAGGCCGAGCCCTGGCTGCGCGAACTCGCCTGGCGCGACTATAGCGCGAACGTCGTCGATATCCTGCCGCATTACGGCGAACGCAACGGACGCGACAGCTATGATCATCTGCGCTGGCGCGAGGGAGCGGAGGCCGATCGCGATTTCGCGGCATGGACGCAGGGGCGCACCGGCTATCCGATCGTCGATGCGGGGATGCGTGAATTATGGGTGACGGGCTTCATCCATAACCGGGTGCGGATGATCGTCGCGTCCTTTCTGGTCAAGCATCTGCTGATCGATTGGCGGCGCGGCGAGCGCTGGTTCTGGGATACGCTGGTCGATGCGGATTATGGCAACAACGCGGTCAACTGGCAGTGGATCGCGGGAACGGGGATCGATTCGAACCCGTTCGGCCGGATCATGGCGCCGCTCGTCCAGTCGCCGAAGTTCGACGCAGGCGATTATATCCGCGAATGGGTGAGCGAGTTGCGCGGTGTCGAAGGGGGTGCCGTTCACGATCCGCACGGCGCGGGCCTCGATTGCCCGGGCTACCCGCAGCAGATCATCGGCCATCGGGAAGCGAGGGAACGCGCGCTTGCCGCATCGAGGCACATCTAAAACCACGTTGCGCACGTATCTGCAGAAAATCGCTTTTTTGCGAAGATGTCATCGATATAGAGAGTGCCGATGTCGGGGGGCGTGATGCTGGGAATGATACAACGATGAATGCGCAGCCTCCGGCCCGGGGACGGCATCTCGTAAAGGCAGATCGGCGCTTCGCCACGGGATCGAGCATGCTGGCACGGCTGCTGTCGCCGGGTTTTCAGCATCTGCTCGATCTGATCGACGGCGGCCTCGTCGAAGGAGCGATCGAGGCGACCCTGCCCGATGGCAGCTATCGCGTGCTCGGCAATCCACATAACGGGCCGGTTGCGATCGTCGAACTCAAGAACTGGCGCCCGCTTGTCCGGCTCGTCACCACCGGCTCGGTCGGCTGGTATCGCAGCTGGGCGGATGGCGAGTGGACGAGCCCCGATCTCGTCCCGATCTTCGATCTGTTCATGCGCAACCGTCATCCGCTGGGCGAACTCGGCCGGGCGCAGGGGCCGCTGCGATTCTTCAACATGATCTGGCATGCCATTCGCAGGAACAGCCGCGCCAATTCGCGCAAGAACATCTCGTTCCACTATGATCTCGGCAATGATTTCTACGAATTGTGGCTCGACAAGACGATGAGCTATTCGTCGGCGCTGTTCGCGGAGCCGATTTCCGGGGACGAATCGCTGGAGGACGCGCAGCACCGCAAGATCACCGCGCTGCTCGACCGGCTCGATCTGAAGCCGGGTGCGAAGCTGCTCGAAATCGGCTGCGGCTGGGGCGGCCTCGCCGAGGTGGCGGCGAAGGATTATGGGGCCGATATCACCGGCATCACCCTGTCGGTCGAACAGAAGGCCTGGGCCGATGCCCGCGTGCTCGAGGCGGGGCTGTCGGATACCGCCCGCTTCGAGATCTGCGATTATCGCGATGTGCCCGCGCAATATGATGCCGTCGCCAGCGTTGAGATGGTCGAAGCCGTCGGCGAAAAATACTGGCCCGATTATATGCAGGCTATCGCACGCGCGCTGAAGCCGGGCGGCCGCGCCGCGATCCAGTATATCGCGATCGATGACGAGATTTTCGAAAGCTACCGGACTGACGCCGATTTCATCCAGACCTATATCTTCCCCGGCGGTCTGCTGATTTCCGAGAGCCGCTTCAAGGCCGCGGCGGAGAAAGCGGGCTTGCGCTGGGAAAATCGCGTGGGATTCGGGCTGCACTACGCCGAAACGCTCAAGCGCTGGCGCAAGTCGTTCGATGCTGCTGTGGCCGCAGGCGCATTGCCCGCCGGCTTCGATGAGGAGTTTATCGGTCTGTGGCGCTTCTATCTGATGTACTGCGAGGGCGGCTTTGCCGGCGGCGGTATCGATGTGGCGCAGGTGACGCTGGTGAAGGCGTAGCCCAAACACACCGTTCGTCCCGAGCGAAGTCGAGGGATGTTGGCAAACCGGAAACCTGTCTCGACTTCGCTCGATACAAACGGAGGTGAGAAGAGCGGCCCTGTTTAGCCCTCGACGCGCGCCCGCGCGCCGGCCTCGAAGCCCTCGACAGCAAGTTTCACGATCGCATCGCCAACCACTGCAGGCGACTTCAAGCTCGCTGCATCCTCGCCCGGAAAGGCGCGCGCGCGCATCTTGGTGGCAGTGGGGCCGGGGTCGACGATCGCGACCTTGATCTTGCTGATGTTGGCGACTTCCTCGCCATAGCTGAGCAACAGTATGTCGAGCGCGGCCTTCGAAGCGCCATAGGCGCCCCAATAGGGACGGGCGACCTTGCCCACCGAAGAGGTAACGCCGATCACGCTGGCGCCCGCCGATTGCTTGAGCATCGGATCGAACGCCGCGAGCAACTGCTGCTGCGCCATCACGTTGAGCGTCAGCAGCGACGCGAATTCCTTGGCGTCGATCGCGGGAACGGGGCTCAACGTGCCGAGCATCGCTGCATTGAGCACCAATATATCGAGCGCGTTCCAGCGGCCGCCGATCGCCGTTGCAAGCCGGGCGATACTGTCATTCTCGGCGAGATCGAGCGGCGCGATCGTGGCGCTACCGCCGGCGGCGTGGATTCGTTCCTCGACCTCTTCGAGGCCGCCTGCGGTGCGCGCGGTCAGGATGACATGGGCGCCGGCGCGCGCGAGCGCTTCGGCCGTCGCCGCGCCGATACCGCGCGATGCGCCGGTGACGAGCGCCAGCTTGCCGGAAAGGGGAGTGGTCATGGCAGTCCTCGAAGATCAGGCGACGATGCGTTCGCCCTGGAGAGCGAGCTGGTTGGTCGGCGTCAGCTCTTCCTGATCGGTCAGATGGGTCGGATAGTCGCCGGTGAAGCAGGCATCGCAATAGGCGGGCGCGCCTGCGTCGCGATCCGACTCGCCCAATGCCTTGTAAAGGCCGTCGATCGAGACGAAGGCGAGGCTGTCGGCGCCGATATAGGCGGCCATCTCGGCTACGTTCATCTGCGCGGCGAGCAGCTTGGCGCGTTCGGGCGTATCCACGCCGTAGAAGCAGCTGTGCCGGGTCGGCGGGCTGGCGATACGCAGATGCACCTCGCTGGCGCCGGCATCGCGCAGCATTTGCAGGATCTTGACGCTGGTCGTGCCGCGCACGATCGAATCGTCGATCAGCACGACCCGCTGGCCGTCGATCAGCGCGCGATTGGCGTTGTGCTTGAGCTTGACGCCGAGGTGGCGAACCTGATCGCCGGGCTGGATGAAGGTGCGCCCGACATAATGCGAGCGGATGATGCCGAGTTCGAACGGAATGCCCGACTGTTGCGCATAGCCGATCGCGGCCGGCGTCCCCGAATCGGGCACCGGAATGACCAGATCTGCTTCGACCGGGTTCTCGATCGCAAGCTGGGCGCCGATCGCCTTGCGCACCGAATAGACCGACGAGCCGTCGACGATCGAATCGGGGCGAGAGAAATAGACATGCTCGAAGATGCAGGGGCGCGAACGCACTTCGCCGAAGGGGCGGATCGAGCGCAGCGCGCCTTCGGAAACGATCACCAGTTCGCCTGGATCGATCTGGCGGATAAAGGTCGCGCCGACCACATCGAGCGCCACCGTTTCCGACGCGAAGATGTACGAATCGCCGATCTTGCCGAGCACCAGCGGCCGGATGCCGAGCGGATCGCGGCAGGCGATCATGCCCTCCGGCGTCATGCAGATCAGCGAATAGGCGCCCTCGACCTGTTTCAGCGCGTCGATGAAGCGATCGAGCAGCGTGCGATATTTGGACATCGCGACGAGGTGGATGATCGTCTCGGTATCGCTGGTGGACTGGAAGATCGATCCGCCGCGGACCAGATCGCGGCGCAGCTTCATCGCGTTGGAGATATTGCCGTTATGCGCGATGGCGAAGCCACCTGACTGCAGTTCGGCGAACAACGGCTGGACGTTGCGCAGTGATGTCTCACCCGTGGTCGAGTAGCGGACATGGCCGCAGGCGACCCGGCCGGGCAGGCCGCGGATGACATCGTCCTTGTCGAAATTGCCGGCGACATGGCCCATCGCGCGATGCGTATGGAAATTATGGCCGTCCCAGCTGGTGATACCAGCGGCTTCCTGCCCGCGGTGCTGAAGCGCGTGTAGCCCCAGCGCGACCATCGCGGAGGCAGTCTCGGCATCCCATATGCCGAAAATGCCGCACTCTTCGCGCAGCTTGTCGTCGTCGAACGGATGCGTCGTGAGCATCTCGAATCCCATCGATATGGCAGATGACGGGCCTATAGGGCGCTTGGCTTCTTTTGTCTTCCCCCCGATTTGTCTTCCTACGGTCACATATTTTATCCGCTTGCCCCGCATGGGGCTTTGCAGCATCGGCAGGACATGGATCAGGATCGGGAACAGGGCGTCGTACTGACGCCGAAATTTGATGCCAACGGCCTTGTCACCGCGATCGTCACCGATCATGCTGGCGGCGGTCTGCTGATGGTCGCGCACATGAATGCCGAGGCGCTTGCCGCGACGATCGCGACGCGCGAGGCGACTTTCTTCTCGCGCTCGCGCGGGCGCCTGTGGAAGAAAGGCGAGAGCAGCGGCCATGTGATGAAGCTGATCGAGATGCGGATTGATTGCGATCAGGACGCGATCTGGCTGCGCTGCGAGCCCGCCGGCCCTGCCTGTCACACTGGCGAGGCGAGCTGCTTCTATCGCAAGGTCGATCTGGATGGCGGACAATTGGTTCGCGGTTAGACCAAAGACTGGTGGCGTTAATACAAGTTGGTAAGCGGCGGTTCAGCCGTCCGGCCGCATTGCAGCCGCCATCGACGGAGACAATATGATTGCAATGGGATGTATGCTGGACGGGCCATTGGCCCCCACAGCGAATATGGAATTCGGCATCGGTGAGCTGGCGCAGGAGTTCGGCCTCTCGGCGCGGGCGCTCCGCTTTTACGAGGAAGAGTCGCTGATCTCGCCGCGCCGCGAGGGTACCACACGCATCTATTCGCGCCGTGATCGCGCGCGAATCGCCTGGATCGTGCGGGGGCGGAGCGTCGGCTTCAGCCTCGACGAAATCCGCGAGCTGCTCGATCTTTACGATCTCGGCGATGGCCGCCGCGCTCAGAAACAGGCGGCGGTCCGCCGTTGCCGCGCGCGCGCCGACGAATTGCGCGAGCGTGTCGCCGATCTGCAGAACATGATCGAAACACTGTCGAGCTTCTCGGATCGCATCGAGCGAGAAAATATCGCGGCCTGAGGTGGGTGGCTGGCCCGATCAGCTGAGCCAAAATGGCACGGCGATGAGCGCGGGCGCGCGCCTTAACCTTCATTTGCCATTCCGGCCTGCCGGCGTCTGTGGCATCGTTCGATGATGGACGAAAAGCCGAGAGAAATCCGGATGCGAGGCCGGCTGGTCAACGCACTCTACACCGAGGCGATGGTCCTCGCCGACGAGGCGCGCGCCTATTTCGATCATTATGGCAGGACGGAGCGCGATCCGCTCGATCCGCTGACGCGCGTCACTTTCTCATGCGAATCGCTCAAGGTGACGACGCGGCTGATGCACGTGCTCGCCTGGCTGCTCACCGAACGCGCCGTCGAAATGGGCCAGATGAGCCCCGACCAGGGAACATCGTCTCAGCGCAGGCTGGGTGAGGCGGCGGCGAGCGATCCGGCGGTGGTGGCGATGCTGCCGGCGCAGGCCGTTCAACTGATCGAGGCGGCGCAGGATCTCTATATGCGGGTGCGGCGGCTGGATGAGGAGCCCCCATTCCCGACGCCGGCGGCGAGCCCTGCGCATAGCCTGTTCGACCGGCTGGAGCGGGCGTTCTAAGACCTTCTCGTCACGCCCGCGAAGGCGGGAGTCTATCCCGGCTCCCCTCAAGAGCCAACATGGATGGACTCCCGCCTTCGCGGGCGTGATGCTTTGGGGTCAGCGCGCCTTCGCTTTCGCCTCGATCGCATCCCAGATCGTCGCCGGCGTATCGGTGCCATTGAAGTTGTCGATCGCCACGATGCCGGTCGGCGATGTGACGTTGATCTCGGTCAGATGACCCGCGATCACATCGATGCCGACGAACAGCAGACCACGCGCGGCGAGATCCGGGCCCAGCGCATCGCAGATCTCGATTTCACGCGCCGACAGCTCGGTCGCATCGGCGCGGCCGCCAGCCGCGAGGTTCGATCGAATCTCACCATCTTTGGGTAAGCGATTGATTGCACCGGCAACTTTGCCGTCGATCAGCACGATCCGCTTGTCGCCCTTTGATACGTCGGGGAGGAACGCCTGCACCATGAACGGCTCGCGCCACACCTGCCCGAACAGTTCGGTCAGCGCCGCGAGATTGGCGTCCTTGCGGCTGACATGGAACACCGCCGAACCGGCATTGCCATAGAGCGGCTTGATCACGACCTCACCATGCAGTTCATGGAACTCGCGCGCATCCTCCAGCCGCCGGGTGATCATCGTCGGCGGCATGAACTGCGCATAATCGAGCACGAACAGTTTTTCGGGCGCGTTGCGCACGGCGGCCGGGTCGTTGATCACCAGGGTCTGATGCTGGATGCGCTCAAGCAGATGCGTCGCGGTGATATAGGCGAGGTCGAATGGCGGATCCTGCCGCATCAGCACGACATCGATATCGTCGGCCAGATCGATGATCTTGATGTCGCCTGCCTCGAAATGATTACCCTTCACCCTCTGGAGCTTCGTGATCGGCCGGGCAGGGGCGGTCAGCCGCCCATCGCGATAGCAGAGATCGCCTGCGTTATAATGCCAGAGCTTATGCCCGCGCGCGACGGCACTCAGCATCACCGCGAAGGTCGAATCGCCCGCGATATTGATCGTCTCGAGCGGATCCATCTGGACGGCGACATTCAATGGCATGGGGGAGGTTCTTCTTTTTAGCCCCTCTCCTTCAGGGGAGGGGTTGGGGTGGGGCCTCAAATCTGGGCGCGGCGCTCGCGGAGAAGCCCCACCCCCAACCCCTCCTCCAAAAGGAGAGGGGCGAAGTCAGGTCCCGACATAAGCGCCCGCATGACGCTTGTCATCCGTGCCAGACGTTGACGAGATGAATCGGCCACCGCCACGGCATGATCAAGATGACATCGATGCGGATATCGGTTGCGCCACGGGCGTATCGTGCGGTGAGCGCATTGGCGGCAGCGACGACCCGCCGCAGCCGATATTCGTCGATCGCTGTGGCGAGAGCCTCACCATCCTTGCGCATCTTTACCTCGACAAAGGCGCAGACCTTCGCCCGTCGGGCAATCAGGTCGACTTCGCCGCCTGGCGCGCGCACGCGCTGACCGACAATCCGCCATCCATGAAGGCGCAGCCACCAGGCTGCGGCGCGCTCGCCGGCGCGGCCGTGGCGCTCGGCGCGGTGCCGATGCGAAGGTTCGCGCATCAGCGGCGGCGCTCCATTGCCGAAGCGCGGTAATATGTCGGCACTATGGCTTTGGCGCGCTCGATCAATTCCTCAAATGGCTCCATGTCCTCGCCCGTTGGCGGCTCTTCCATGTCTTCGACATCGCTGCGAATTGGTTCGAGGCGAGGATCGGCAATTTCGCTCCTGAGGAAGGCGTCCCCGTCACCCCGCTTACCGGTGCCGTCCAGAAAATCACGTATGTATCGAACAATTTCGACCGGCGATCGATCGACGACCCGCGAAAAAGGAATGCGGGCAAGTTTCATGACGAAAAGATAAGGCAGGACAATGACGAGGAGCGGGCTGAGGAGCAGATCGAGCCGCCATAACGCCTTCTTACGAGCCGTCATGCACACCCCAAAGTTCTGGCAGTTGCTGTGGTGGGCCGTGATCACCGCTCTTCCCGCAGAGACATCGCTCGGGTGTATAGTTCACGGCGGTTGATGCCCGTCGCCTTGGCGACTTCGCTCGCCGCCTGGCCGACCGAAAGACGCGACAGCGCCTCGCGTAGCAGCACATCGGCATCGGCTTCGCTCGCAGGCGGCGCTTCGCCGGGCGGGGCGACGACGATCACGATCTCGCCCTTCGGCCCGCCCTCTGCATAGCGCGCCGCCAGCACCGACAGCGGCGCGGTAACGCATTCCTCGAAGGTCTTGCTGATCTCGCGCGCGACCGCCGCATCACGGTCACCGAGACCGGCCGCGAGCGCCGCCAGCGTCGCCGACAGGCGCGGGCCGGATTCGTACAGGATCAGGGTCGCGCGAACCGTAGCAATCTCGGCGATGGCGTCCGCGCGCGCCTTCTCCTTCGGCGGCAGGAAACCGAGGAAGAAGAAACGGTCGGTCGGCAGGCCCGCCAGGGTCAGCGCGGCAACGGCGGCGCAGGGGCCGGGGATGGTGGTGATGGCGATGCCCGCTTCGCGCGCGCCCCGCACCAGCTTGTAGCCGGGATCTGAGATCAACGGTGTGCCGGCATCGGAGACGAGCGCGACGGCCTCGGTCGCCATCCGCGATATCAGATCGGTACGGACATGATCGCCGCTATGGTCATGATAGGGCGTCATCCGCCGCTTGACACCGATGCGGTTGAGCAGCTTGGCGGTGACCCGGCTGTCCTCCACGGCGATCGTCCCGGCGCGCGAAAGCACCGATGCGGCGCGTGGCGACAGATCACCCAAGTTGCCGATTGGGGTGGCAACGATATACAGGCCCGGGGGAAGAGGTGCGTCGGGCGATGGTCCGTCGGGCGCATCACTGTTGATATCGTCGTTCATAAGGCAATCGTCATGACAGAGGCCCCCGCCCACAAGCAAGTTTTCGGGCGATATATTCGTTGGGGCGCGGTCGCGCTTTCGATCCTGCTCGCCAGTTGCACGGGCATGGTGCCGAAGACGCGTCCCGGCCCCGCCGCGCCTGCTGCGCCGGTCGAGGAAGCGCCGGTCAACCCGCTAGGCGATCAGGCGCGGCACAGGGTGGCGCTGCTGGTGCCGCTGACCGGACCGAATGCGGCCGTGGGGCAGTCGATCGCCAATGCCGCGACAATGGCGCTGATCGATACCGGCAACAAGAATGTCCGGATGACGACCTATGACACCGCCACCGGCGCGGCGGCGGCGGCAACGCGTGCGCTAGCTGACGGCAATCGTCTGTTTCTCGGGCCGCTGCTGTCGGAGGACGCCGTCGCGATCGCGCCGGCGGCGCGCAAGGCCGGCGTGGCCGTGATCTCCTATTCGAACGACGCCAGCATCGCGGGCGACGGCGTCTATGCGATGGGCTTTTCGCCCGCGCAGTCGATCGATCGTGTGGTCCGTTATGCCAAGGGAAAGGGTGTAACCCGCTTCGCCGCGCTTATCCCCACGGGGGCTTATGGCCGCAACGCATCGACGGCGATGATCCGCGCGGTCGAGGGCGCTGGCGGCAATCTGGTGGCCATGAAAAGCTATGAGCGCAATGCCAAGGCGATGGAGCGCGCAGTGGCCGAACTCGGCCGCAATCAGGATTATGACGCGGTGCTGATCGCCGACAATGCCCGGATCGCGATCGGCGCGGTGCCGCTGATTCGCAAGAGCAGCAGCCCGCGCGCGCGTATCATGGGCACCGAACTCTGGACGGCAGAGCCCACCGCGCTGGCGAATGCGTCGCTTGGCGGCGCCTGGTTCGCGAGTGTATCCGATGCGCGCTATCGGCAATTGTCGCAGTCCTATCGCCGTCAATTCGGCAAGGGGCCGTTCCGGCTGGCCAGCCTCGGCTATGATTCGATGCTGCTCGTGGTGAAGATGTCGGCCGAGTGGAAGGTCGGCGAGCGCTTCCCGGCCGACAAGCTGCGCGACGGCGACGGCTTCGTCGGCGTCGACGGCGCGTTCCGCTTCGGCCCGAGCGGCGTGGCGCAGCGCGCACTAGAGGTGGACGAGGCGAGCCCGGCCGGTACGAAGGTCGTGTCGGCGGCACCGGCGAGCTTCAAGGAGTAGCTCGCCACCCAGCCCTCCCACACCATTCGTCCCGAGCGAAGTCGAGGGACGTTGGCTTGCGGAACGTGTCTCGACTTCGCTCGACACGAACGGAGTGGGGAGGCGGGCTAGCCGGTTTGAACGATTTCTGCGAGGATTGCGTCGAGCAGAAGCATACCCGTTTCTGTAACGGTCAGATGATCGCCTTTCCGGATGAGCAGCCCGTGGCCGCTCAGCCGATCGATCGCGCCTGCATCGACTATCCCGCCGACGCCAAGCCTGCTCTCCCGCGCGATCGCGGCGAGATCGACACCCCGATCGAGCCGCAGCCCCATCAGCAGCGCTTCCTCGGCGCGGGCTTGCGGCGCGAGCAGTTCTTCACTTTCGATGCCATGGCCATTGTCCGCGACCCGGCCCAGCCAGTTCTCCGGCTTCTTGCGCCGCGCTGTCGCCAAGCCACCACGCCGTCCATGCGCGCCGGGCCCGACGCCGGCATAGGTGCCGTAATGCCAGTAGGTCAGATTGTGCCGGCTCTCGGCGCCGGGCCGGGCATGGTTGGAAATCTCATAGGCGGGCAGGCCGGCCTCGCGCATCTGCTGGCGGGTCTGCTCGAACAAGGTGGCCGCGCGATCGGAGTCGAGTGTGGCCAGCTCGCCTTTGGCGAAGCGCGCGGCGAACTGCGTGCCGGGCTCGATGGTGAGCTGGTAGAGCGAAAGGTGCTCGGTGCCGAATGACAAGGCGCGGGTGAGTTCGGCAGCCCAGTCCTGCTCGTTCTGCTCGGGCCGCGCATAGATCAGATCGAAGCTTACACGATCGAACGCGACCTGCGCGGTATCGAGCGCGCTCAGCCCCTCGGTGACGTCATGCGCGCGGCCGAGATAGGCCAGCGTCTCGTTGTCGAGCGCCTGTATGCCCAGCGACACGCGGTTGACTCCAGCGGCAGCCAGATCGGCGAAGCGCGCTGCCTCGACCGAGGATGGATTGGCTTCCAGCGTGATCTCGATATCGTCGGACATCGCCCAGTGCTTCGACGCCGCGTCGATGAGTGCGGCCACCGTGGCGGGCGGCATCAGCGAAGGCGTGCCGCCACCGAAGAAGATCGAGCTCAGCTTGCGATCGGGCAGCAGCGCCGCCTCATAAGCGAGGTCGGCAAGCAGGGCATTACGCCACGCCTCCTGATCGACACTGTCGCGGACATGGCTGTTGAAGTCGCAATAAGGGCATTTCGAGACGCAGAACGGCCAGTGGACATACAGCGCCAGCCCATCGGCCGAGGGCGCCCAGAGGCGCGCGTCAGAAGACAGCGGCGACCAGCTTGGCAAAGGCGTCGGCGCGGTGGCTCATCGCATGTTTGGCGTCGGGCTTCATCTCGCCGAAGCTGATGTCGTGGCCGAGCGGTTGAAACATCGCGTCATAACCGAAGCCGTTGGACCCGCGCGGCGGCCAGACGAGAATGCCATCGACCCGGCCTTCGAAGCTTTCGATATGGCCGTCAGGCCAGCAGATCGACAGCGCACAGACGAAATGCGCGTCGCGGCCCGCATCGGGGCCCTTCTCGGCGACTTTTGCGTGAACCCGGCGCATCCCCTCCGCGAAGTCGCGGCGGCCGTCTTCCAGTTCGGCCCAGCGTGCCGAGAAAATGCCGGGCTCGCCACCCAGCGCCTCGACGCACAGCCCGCTGTCATCCGCCAGCGCGGGCAGGCCGGTCAGGTCTGCCGAAAAGCGCGCCTTCAGTTCGGCGTTGGCGACGAAGCTCGTTCCCGTTTCCGCGGGCTCGGGCACGTCGAGCGCGCCAGCCGACACCGTTTCGATGCCGTAGGGCGCGAGCAGTTCGGCGATTTCCCGCAGCTTGCCCTTGTTATGGCTCGCGATGACGAGCTTGCCGGCGGCAAGCTTGCGGTGCGGGATATCGGCCGATTCACTCACCGGCCGGTGGCCTTGCGCTGTGCGGCGAAGATGTCGGTGCAGCCGATGCGGGCGAGGCGGAGAAGACGGAGCAAGGCTTCCTCATCATAGGTCGCACCCTCGGCGGTTGCCTGCGCTTCGGCAATATTGCCGTCGCTGAGCAATACGAAATTCGCGTCGGCATGCGCGTTCGAATCCTCGATATAATCGAGATCGAGGACGGGAGTTCCCTCGTAGATGCCGCAGGACACCGCCGCGACCTGGCCGGTGATCGGATCCTCGGTGATCGCGCCCGATGCGAGCAGCTTGTCGACCGCGAGGCGCAGCGCGACCCAGCCGCCCGAGATCGACGCGGTCCGCGTGCCGCCATCGGCCTGGATGACGTCGCAATCCACCACGATCTGGCGTTCGCCAAGCTTGGTCATGTCGACGACCGAGCGCAGCGAGCGACCGATCAGCCGCTGGATTTCCTGCGTGCGGCCCGATTGCTTGCCCTTGGCGGCCTCACGGCTGCCGCGCGTGTGCGTGGCGCCGGGAAGCATGCCATATTCGGCGGTGACCCAACCCTTGCCCTTGCCGCGCAGAAATGGCGGGACCTTCTCCTCGAGCGAAGCGGTAACGAGCACCTTGGTCCCGCCGAAGCAGATCAGCGCCGAGCCAGCGGCGTGAACGGTGTAGCCGGTCTCGATGCTGATCGCGCGCATCTGGTCGGGGGTGCGGCCTGATGGGCGCATGGGAATTCCTCTCATATGAACTGCGGGGGTCCTTATGGGAGTAGGACCGAAGTTGGAAGCTCAACTTGGACCGGGCGAAAGCTTCGGTTGAGGATAGTGCGCTGCCGCCCTATCTCTGGTTCGTGAGCAGCCAGCCCCTTTCCGAAATGTCGACCCGAGCCCGCGATGTGTTTCGCGTCGTCGTGGAAAATTATCTCGGCACGGGCACGCCGGTCGGATCGCGCACGATATCGAAGCTGGTCGGGTTGAACCTGTCGCCCGCCTCGATCCGCAACGTGATGCAGGATCTCGAAGAACTCGGGCTGCTCGAAGCGCCGCACACCTCTGCCGGCCGGATGCCGACCCAGACGGGTCTGCGCTTGTTCGTCGACGGTATGATGCAGGCGGCCGAACCCTCGCTGGAGGAGCGCGCCGCGATCGAGGCCCGGGCGTCGCGCGGCGGGCCGATCGAGGAAGCGCTGGCGGCGACGAGCGCGGTACTCTCGGGGCTTTCGGCCTGCGCCGGCATCGTGCTGGTGCCGCGCAACGAGCCGATCCTGCGGCAGTTCAGTTTCATTCCGCTGTCCCGCGAGCAGGCGGTGGCGGTGATGGTCGGGCAGGATGGCAGCGTCGAGAACAGGGTTGTCGATCTGCCGCCTGGCATAACCCCGTCGGTGCTGAACGAGGCGAGCAACTATATCAGTGAGCGCCTCGCTGGCCTGACGCTCAGCCAGGCGCGTGCGCAGCTCGAAGCCGAACTCGGCAAAGGCCGCGCCGCACTCGATGCGGCTGCGGCGTCGCTGGTCGCGCAGGGGCTGGCGGTCTGGTCCAACGATGCGAGCAACCGGCCGGTGCTGATCGTGCGCGGGCAGGCCAATCTGATCGATCAATCGACCTCGGCCGATCTCGATCGCGTGCGGCAACTGCTCGACGAGATCGAAGGCACCGAGGAGATCGCGCGGCTGCTCGATAGCGCGCGCAGCGGGCAGGGGATGAAGATTTTCATCGGCGCCGAGAACAAGCTGTTCTCGCTATCGGGATCGTCGGTGATCGCGGCGCCCTATCGCAACGGCGATGGTCGAGTCGTGGGAGTCGTCGGAGTGATCGGGCCGACGCGTCTCAATTATGCGCGAATCGTGCCGATGGTCGATTTCACCGCGCAGGCGTTGACGCGGATGATGGGTTAGATTCCTGCTGCGCTGCGCTCTTGGCGACGAGGGCGAGCACGGCCTCTTCGGAGATGGCCTTTTCGAACTGCACGCCGAAGCGGTTGCCGTCGATCCAGCGAACGATGCCGGGAACTTCGAGATTTTGCCGTTCGAGCAATAGCTTGCAGCCGATCGGCAGCGGCGGGGAGGCGTTGAGCATCGCCCCGCCTTCGGAAACGTCGAGCAGCACGCCGTGCAGCTCGCCATGCACCGAGTACAGCGTGGCACGCAGCATGATTCGATACCGCCCGAAGCGGCGATCGTCCATTTTTGCCCGCTGAGCGGCTGATGCCATTGGCCACACTTCCCGAACACGTTTTGTCTGTCCGCCGACCATGGGCGATTATCGCTAATTTTGTCCTAAGATGTGCGGTACGCGACATTTTAAGCGTGTTTTTTTGTCGGATTAGCGCCACCCCTCGCAAAAAAGCGGCGCGCAAAGCTCAGCCGACAAAGGCCTTTTCGATTACGAAATCGGCAGGCTTTGCGTTCGATCCTTCCTCGAAACCCAGGCGTTCGAGGATCGCCGAACATTCGCGGATCATGTCCATGCTGCCGCACATCATGACGCGGTCGGTTGCGGGATCGAGTTTCGCCTCGCCATCGACACCGACGAACAAGCCGCCATTTTCGATCATCGTCGTGATCCGGTCGGCGCGCTCGAACGGCTCGCGGGTGACGGTCGGGATGTAGCGGAACTTGGCCGCCGCCTCTTCCTCGACCAGCGGATCGCCGGCGAGGCGGCTTTCAAGTACGTCGCGGAACGCAAGATCGCTGACCTTGCGCACGCTGTGGACGATGATCACCTGATCGAACAGGTTATAGATATCGGGATCGCGCATCACCGACAGGAAGGGCGCGAGGCCGGTCCCGGTCGCGAACATGAAAAGCCGCTTGCCGGGCGTCAGCGCGTCGGAGACGAGCGTGCCCGTGGTCTTGCGCGCGAAATAGAGTTCGTCGCCTGCGATGATCTTCTGCAACCGCGAGGTGAGCGGGCCGTCATCGACCTTGATCGAGAGGAATTCAAGCTCGTCGGCATAGGATGGGCTGGCGATCGAATAGGCGCGCAACAGCGGTCGCGCCTCGCCCGGCAAGCCGAGCATGATGAATTCGCCGGAACGGAAGCGCAGCGTCGCGGGCCGATCGACGGCGAAACTGAAAAGATGCTCGTTCCAATGTTTCACCCAGGTCACCGTCTGGATGTGAAAAGAGTTATTGGGCGCAACCTTGATCGCTTCCCGTACCTCGCTCATTCGCCTCGACCTTCTATCTGTTTCACGGCGCCAATATATTGCGCGATGGTCGCCATAGTCGCGGCACGAGCGAGTTGTCACCCGTGATTATCTGCGGAGGGGAACAGCTAAGCTTGAGGGGTGAGTTCGGGGGGCATCCCGCCGCTCTCCGGAGAAAGAGCGGCGGGATGCTGTCCTCCGCCGATCAGAGGCGGAAGGCGGGAGAGAGAATAGCGCTCGCCGCGAATGGCGATTGCGAGAAGCTGTCGAGCGCCGCGAACCCGCTGCGATGGCCGGGTTCGACAAGTTCGAGGAAACGATCGAGCAGTTCCTCCCCCTGCGTCCATCGACCCAGGCCGTGGAAATCACCGCAATCGCTGAAGCGCGCGAAGCCCGCGCCCCATTGGCGCGCGATGCTGAACGCGCGGTCGATCGATAGCTGCGCATCGTCTTCGCTGGCAACGACCAATGCCGGAAATGGGAACACTGTCGCCGGAAGCGGGGCGAAGGCCTGGAGCGTCGTATTACACCGTGCTGCCGATGGATCGCGAGGGCCGATCAGCAATGCGCCGGCAACCTGCGTCTCGACATCATGGCCCAGCAGATCGACCCAGGCGGCGATCGCAAGCGCGCCAAGCCCATGGCCTACCAGCACGACGGGCGCGTCGATCCTGTGCAGCGCGCGATCGAGTCGCGCGACGCAGCTGTTCCGGTCCGGCCGGCCCGAGGTGCCGATATCGACAGTGAGGCAATCGATGCGCGATCTCTGCCAGTCATCCTGCCAGTAGGCCGTTGAATCGCAATCAAAATCCGGCACCATCAAGGTGATGGGCGCAGTCGATGGATGTTCGAAACGGGACGTCGCCATGCTTCGGTCCTTTCCTGCGCCGACGAGCTGCCAGCGATGAAACCGAAGATATGTCTATTAGCGCGGTTGTAAATGACCTTGCGGCCAAATGCGGCAAGAATGCGGCGGGCTGAAACGCCGCATGCCGTAGCGTTATTTTCCCCGGTTCTTCCGATGCGTCTCGAGGTCGAGAATCGTGTTGTCACCTTCGGGCATCAGCCCCAGACGGCGCGCGATTTCCTGATAGGCTTCGACCTCGCCACCCAAATCCTGACGGAAGCGATCCTTGTCCAATTTTTCGCCGGTCGTCATATCCCACAGCCGGCAGCCATCGGGACTGATCTCATCGGCGAGGATGACGCGGGCAAATTCATTGTCGTAGAACCGGCCGAACTCGAGCTTGAAATCGACCAGACGGATGCCGATACCGGCGAACAGCCCGCACATGAAATCATTCACGCGAATTGCCATGTCGGAGATGTCGTGCATCTCTTCCTGGCTCGCCCAGCCGAAGCAGGCGATATGCTCGTCGGCGACCATCGGATCGCCGAGCGCATCGTCCTTGTAATAATATTCAATGATCGTGCGCGGCAGCTGTGAGCCTTCCTCTATCCCCAGGCGCTTCACGATCGAGCCGGCGGCGACATTGCGCACGACGACTTCGATTGGAATAATCTCAACCTGGCGAATAAGTTGTTCGCGCATGTTCAGCCGACGAATGAAGTGTGTCGGAATCCCGATCGTCCCCAGCAGGGTAAAAATATGCTCCGAGATCCGGTTGTTGAGCACGCCCTTGCCGTTGATCGTGCCCTTCTTCTGGGCATTGAACGCCGTCGCATCGTCCTTGAAATACTGGATCAGCGTACCGGGCTCAGGGCCTTCGTACAGGATCTTGGCCTTGCCTTCATATATTTGGCGACGGCGAGTCATCGGGCGGTCTCCATGAGGAGCAAAATAGATAAGCCCCGGAGGCCATGTCGATTCGGACGCGGCCACCGAGGCGGTTCGCAAGTGCCCTTACCGCGATTGCTTTAGCCACGCAAACCATGCCGCATCGCACCACGATTTCGCGTGCATTTGGGTTGGGGCAGGCTTACTGCGCCGCCGGTTTCGCCGTTCCGAGGGCGTGGAAATGTTGAGTCGTGAGGCGCCGTCCCAGCAGGGGAGCGACGCGGTGGTGCCGGTGTTGGGTCGGCGCAAGGACGGAATGACCGCGCTGACGCTCGGGGCGCTCGGCGTCGTCTTCGGCGATATCGGCACGAGTCCGATCTATGCATTTCGCGAAGCGCTTGGTCAGGCGGCCGCTGACGGCATAACCGGGCCCGAGATACTGGGCGTGTTGAGCCTGGCGCTCTGGGCGCTGATCATCGTCGTCTCGTGCAAATATGTCTCGTTCCTGATGCGCGCCGACAATGAGGGCGAAGGCGGCGTCCTCGCCCTGATGGCGCTCGCGCAGCGCTCGACCAAGAAGCGCCGAAACCTGATGCTGTTGCTGGGCGCTGCGGGTGCGGCTCTGTTCTATGGCGATGGCATCATAACGCCTGCACTGTCCGTGTTGTCCGCAGTGGAGGGGATCAGGACGATCCCCGGGCTCGAACACAGCATCGGCCATGCCGAGATCATCCTGATCACCTCGGCGATCATTATTGCGCTGTTCGTCATGCAATCGCGCGGCACGGCGATCGTGGCAAAGCTGTTCGGCCCGGTCTGCCTGCTCTGGTTCATCGCGATCGCCGGCATCGGTCTTATCCATATCTTCGATGAGCCCGCCATTTTGACGTCGTTCCTGCCGCACAACGCCATCTTGTTCATGATCAACCACGGCGTTGCCGGGCTGTTCGTGCTCGGCGCTGTCTTCCTGACCGTTACCGGCGCCGAAGCGCTTACGGCGGACATGGGCCATTTCGGCGCACGGCCGATCCGGATCGGCTGGTTCGCGATCGTTTTTCCGGCACTGGCGCTCAATTATCTGGGGCAGGGCGCATTCGCGCTACATCGGCTGGAGGTTGCCGCCGCGCAGGGTCGCGAGTTCGTCAATCAGGACTGGTTCTTCATGATGGCGCCGGGCGTATTTCGCATCCCGCTCGTCATCCTGGCGACGCTTGCCACCATCATCGCCAGCCAGGCGGTCATCACCGGCGCCTATTCGCTGACCCAGCAGGCGATCCAGCTCGGCATGCTGCCGCGTCTCAAGATCCGTCAGACCTCCGAACATGCCGCCGGGCAGGTCTATCTACCCGCGATCACGACCTTGCTGTTCGTCGGCGTGATGATCCTCGTCATCGGTTTCGGCTCTTCGTCGGCGATGGCCGCCGCTTATGGTATCGCCGTTACCGGCACGATGGTGGTGACGACCTGTCTCGCCTTCATCGTCGTCCGGCGGACGTGGAAATGGAGCCTGCCGCTGTCGCTGCTGCTGATCATACCCTTCCTCATGATCGACCTGTTCTTCTTCGGCGCGAATATCCTGCGCGTCTCGGAGGGCGGATGGGTGCCGCTGCTCGTGGCGCTCGGCGTCGGAATTTTGATCGTGACCTGGATCAGGGGGCGGCGCCTGCTGCTCGCGATCGATCAGAGCCAGGCGATCGCGCTCGACGAACTGGCGCGGATGCTGTTCGCCCGCCCGCCGGAGCGTGTATCGGGTACGGCCATCTTCCTGAGCGCCGAGCGCGGCACGGCACCGAACGCGCTGCTCCACAATCTCAAGCACAACAAGATTCTGCACGAACGCAATATCGTGTTGACGATCAAGACGGTCGGGACACCCGCACTCTCGTCCACGGATCGCCTCGTCGTCACGCGTATCGACGATAATTTCGATCGCGCGGTGCTGAGCTATGGCTTCATGGAAAGCCCTGATGTGCCGCGCGATCTAGCCGCCGCGCTGGCCGATCAGGAAACCCCGCTCGAGCCATTGCAGACCAGCTTCTTCATCGGCCGCAGCACCTTGCGCCCGTCGAAGCACAGCGGCATGCCCTTCTGGCAGGACCTGCTGTTCATCTTCCTCTACCGTAACGCCGCCGACCCGACCGACTTCTTCCGGATCCCGCCCAACCGTGTGGTCGAGCTGGGATCGCAGATGACGATCTGATCGGGGAAAGCCTGTTCAGCAACAGCCGCGATGATGACGGTCGATGCGGACGTCGTCGGTTGCGGGCCATGCCTGATGTTCTGCCCACCACTTGATGCCGTCGCGGATTTGCGTCCGCAGCTTGTTGAAGCGTGCGGCCCAGAGACCGCTCTTTTCGTTATCCTGTGCCATATCGGCCTCCATCGCTTGATAAGCTGATCATCAGCTGATGGAGCTTGAAATACGCACGTAGCGGGCTATTCGCCAATTGAAGGTCGATCACAGCTAATAAGGTGATTTTATCTATGGCGCGTCATATTCCGCCACTGAGCGCGGTTCGCGTGTTCGAAGCCGCCGCACGCCACCTCAACTTCACCCGCGCGGCCGAGGAACTGGCGATGACGCAGGCGGCGGTGAGCTATCAGATCAAATTGATCGAGGAACGGCTTGGCACATCGCTGTTCGTGCGTAACGGCCGGCGGGTCGCGTTGAGCCCGGCGGGGCTGCGGCTCGCGCCACAGGTGTCGTCCGCGTTCGATCAGCTCGATGAGGCCTTCTCCAAGGTGCGAGAGGACGAGAGCGGCGTTCTTGGTATCAGCGCGGCGCCGGGAATCGCGGCGAGCTGGCTCGGCCCGCGGCTGGCGCGCTTCCAGATGTCGAAGCCCGATATCGCGGTGCGGCTGCAGGCAACGCATGAACTGGTCGATTTCACGCGCGATCCGATCGATGTAGGCATCCGTATCGGCAGGGGCGTCTGGCCGGGGCTGCGTGCGATCGAGATGTTTCCCGCCGCCTTCACGCCGATGTGCAGCCCGACTTATCTCGAGCGGGTCGGCCCGTTCAGCCATCCCTCTGATATGCTTGATCTGCTGCGCCTCAATTCCGACGATGTGTGGTGGCGGGCCTGGTTCGCGCGGGTCGGCGTCGAGGTCGGCGCTGATTTCGATCGCAAATCGATTCACGTCGATTCGCAGGTGATCGAGGGCATGGCGGCGATGGCGGGGGAAGGCGTGGCGATGCTGACGCCGCTCTTCTGGCAGCGGGAACTCGAAAGCGGGCGACTTGTCCAGCCGTTCGAGCTCGTCTGCGCCGACAGCAGCTTCTGGCTGGTCTATCCCGAGCATAAACATAGCGCTCCCAAAGTCCGCGCGTTTCGCGAGTGGCTGCTTGCCGAGATCGCCGCCGATCCCGAGCCGCCGACACACTGCTGATCAGGGCCTTTTCCAACAGCCCTGTTACCCGCTAGGGATTGCGCATGACCGATATCGCCGAACTGCCCGACGACAGCATCCGCAACACCCCCTTCGATACCGCGCTGTCCGACCGCTATCTGGTTTATGCGCTATCGACGATCACCGCGCGGTCCCTGCCCGATGTGCGCGACGGGCTGAAGCCGGTGCATCGGCGGCTGCTCTGGGCGATGCGGCTGCTGAAGCTCGATCCGGCGTCGGGTTACAAGAAATGCGCCCGCGTTGTGGGCGACGTGATCGGAAAATATCATCCGCATGGCGATCAGTCTGTCTACGATGCGATGGTGCGTCTGGCGCAGACCTTCTCGCTGCGTTACCCGCTGGTCGACGGCCAGGGCAATTTCGGCAACATCGACGGCGATAACGCCGCCGCCATGCGCTACACCGAAGCGCGGCTGACGCAGGCGTCGGGCGATCTGATGGCCGGCCTCGACGAAGGCACCGTCGACTTCCGCCCGACCTATAATGGCGAGGAGGAAGAGCCCGAAATCTTCCCCGGCCTCTTTCCCAATCTGCTGGCCAATGGCGCATCGGGCATCGCGGTCGGCATGGCGACCTCGATCCCGCCGCACAATGTTGCCGAACTGATCGATGCGGCAAGCCATCTGATCGACAATCCGGAGGCAGATACTTCCGCGCTGATGCAGTTCGTGCAGGGGCCCGACTTTCCCACCGGCGGCGTGCTCGTCGATAACGCGGCATCGCTCGGCGAGGCTTATGCGAGCGGCCGCGGCGGCTTCCGGGTGCGGGCGCAGTGGAAGATCGAGGATCAGGGCAGGGGCGTATGGACGGCGGTGATCGAGCAGATCCCCTATCAGGTCCAGAAGTCGAAGCTGATCGAAGAGATCGCCGAGCTCATCAACGACAAGAAACTGCCGATCCTCGCCGACATCCGCGACGAATCGGACGAACTGATCCGCATTGTCCTCGAACCGCGCAGCCGCACCGTCGATCCGGAAATGCTGATGGAAAGCCTGTTCCGGCTGACCGATCTCGAAGTCCGCATTCCGCTCAACCTCAACGTCCTCGACGATACGCGCACACCGGGCGTGATGAGCCTCAAGGCGGCGCTGGCGGCCTGGCTGAAGCATCAGTTCGAGGTGCTCGTGCGGCGATCGAAATATCGGCTCGCGAAGATCGCCGACCGGGTCGAACTGCTCGACGGCTATCTGATCACCTATCTGAACCTCGATCGCGTGATCCAGATCATCCGCGAGGAGGATGAGCCAAAGCCGGTGATGATCGCCGAATTCGGCCTCAACGATCGCCAGGCCGAAGCCGTCCTCAATATGCGGCTGCGGTCGCTGCGGCGGCTGGAGGAGATGGAGATCAAGAAGGAGCGTGCGACGCTCGACAGCGAAGGCAAGGGCCTCGAAGCCCTGATCGAGAGTCCGGCAAAGCAACGGACGCGGATGAAGCGCGATCTGGGTGCGCTGCGCGATCGCTATGGCCCGAACACGATGCTTGGCGCCCGCCGCACGACCCTGGCGGAGGCCGGCCCCGCGCGCGACATACCGCTCGAAGCGATGATCGAGCGCGAGCCGGTGACGGTGATCCTGTCGCAGCGCGGGTGGATTCGCGCGATGAAGGGGCATGTCGACGCGGCGGCGCTTGCCGCGATCAAGTTCAAGGATGGTGATGGTCCGGCCTTTGCAGTCCGCGCGCAGACCACCGATCGCATATTGCTGGCGACCGATCAGGGCCGCTTCTTCACCTTGCCGGCCGACAAGTTGCCGGGCGCGCGCGGATTTGGCGAGCCGGTTAGGCTGTTCGCCGATGTAGAGGCCGATGCCGCAGTGATCGCGCTGCTGGTGGCAAAGCCCGGCGTGGAGCTTCTGCTTGTCGCAGCCGAGGGCAAGGGCTTCATCGCCGAAATGGGAGAGATCACCGCGGAAACCCGCAAGGGCCGTCAGGTCGTGAATTTGCGCGAGGGCGGCCGGCTCAAGGTCATATCCCCGATTGCCGAGGGCGATGATTATATCGCGACGATCGGCGACAATCGGAAAATGGTGATCTTCCCGCTCAATGAACTGCCGCGAATGGCACGCGGGCAGGGCGTGCAGCTGCAACGCTACAAGGATGGCGGCCTGTCCGACGCGGTCAGCTTCAGGCTGGAAGACGGCCTCAGCTGGACGATGGGGGGCGAGAGCGGCCGGACCCGCACCGAGACCGATCTGACGCCGTGGCGTGCGGCGCGGGGCGCGGCGGGCCGGATGCCTCCGGTCGGTTTCCCGCGTAACAATCGCTTCCAGGAAAGCTAAACGTCTTGGGATGGTTCAGCAAAGCTGAACCGGCTGCGCCAAGGAAAATTGCCTAAACGGCTGGAAAGAGTGCGTTAACACCCCGCTGCTAGAAGCTGGTGCACTATGCGGGCGGCAAAGCGTCAGATTGTAAAACACAGCGAGCCGGGTGACCGTGCGGGCAACGCCCCTACTTTGTCCCTGCCGGTCGCGCTCCAGGAACTGCTTGATACGCCCCGTGCCACCGAGCGGCAGGAGTTTCTCGATTCGATTCCGGTGGCGCTCGCGCTGATCGCGCTGCACGACGGCAAGCCGACGATACTGTCGCGAAACAGCGCTTTTCTGAACATGTCGGCACAACGCCGCAGCTTCATGCCCGAGGCCAAGAGCGTCGATCTGGTGCGCGGCATCGATCTCCCGCTGATCCCGGCGCTCCAACGTTTCCTGCTGTCCGAAGATGCCGAAGTCGCGACGGATATGCAGGAGGGTGATGGCATCAGTGGCCGTCATTTCACCGTCCGGCTTTCGCGAATCGGCAGTGACCATTCTGATATTCCCCGCTGTGTCGTGTCGCTCATCGATCGCACGCAACAGGTCGAAAGCGAGCGCTCGCTGCGTTCGCAGATGCTGCGCGACAGCCTGACCGGACTTCCCAACCGCGCCTCCTTTGCCGAACAGGTCGAAGCCGCGATGGAAGCCTATGCCGATGACGGCCGCAATTTCGCAGTGCTGCTCGTCGATCTCACGCGCTTCAGCAGGGTCAACGAAGGCGTTGGATCGCTTGCGGGCGACGAACTGATCATCACCGTGGCACGGCGCCTTATGTCCAGCCTGCGTGCCGGTGATGTTCTGGCGCGTCTTGGTGGCGACGAGTTCGCGGTTCTTCTCGCCGTGGGCGGCGACGCTTCCGAAGCGATGCGCGCCGCGCGTCGCATGCAGTCTTGCCTGGCGACGCCGATCCGGCTGGGCGAGCTCGAGATCAAGGTCGATTGCGCGGTCGGTTGCGCGATGATGGCGCCCGGCATTAGCGTCGCCGAGGATCTCCTGCGCAACGGTCAGTTCGCGATGCGGCGCGCCAAGCGCTCGGGCCATGCCGAAATTTATCAGGCGGGCGACAGCGTCGCCGCTCGCCGCCGCTTCAGCCTCGAAACCGAACTGCGCCGCGCGATCGAGCGCGACCAGCTGCAGCTCGCCTTCCAGCCGTTGATCGAACTTGCCACGGGCAAGGTCATCGGGTTCGAGGCGCTCGCCCGGTGGGAGCATCCCGAAAAGGGCTCGATCTCGCCCGTCGAGTTCATCCCGGTGGCCGAAGAATCGGGGCTGATCGTGGCGCTGGGCCGCTGGGCGCTGCGTGCGGCGACCAAGACGCTGGCAGAATGGGATCGCCGCGCGGGTTCGCCGCTGCTCGACACGCATGTCGCGGTCAACGTCTCCGCCGTGCAGTTTCAGCGCGACGATGTCATGGCCGCGATCAACGCCGCGCTGATCGAAAGCGGGATTTCGGGCAGCCGCCTCAAGATTGAACTGACCGAAAGCTGCATCGTCAGCGATCCCGAAGGCATCATGGGCGTGCTCGACGCGATCCACGATCTCGATGTCCGGGTGGCGATGGACGATTTCGGAACCGGCTATTCGAGCCTCGCCTATCTGCAGCGCCTGCCGATCGACGTGCTCAAGATCGATCGCAGTTTCATCACGCCGATGCTGAAGGATCCCGATTCGATCGCGATCGTCCGTGCCGTTCTTGGCCTCGCCTCCGCGCTCGGCATGACGACGACGGCGGAAGGCGTTGAGACCGCCGAGCTGGCGGAGACGCTGGTCGCGCTGGGTTGCGATGTCGCGCAGGGCTATTATTTCGCTAGGCCGCTGCCCGCCGACGAAGCCTATGATTACCTGATGGCGCGCAACGCCTGATCGATTTCCTCGGCCGCGATTTCGTCGAGCCGCGTCTTTCCCGGAAAATCCTCGGCAACCCAGCGGCGTTCGATCGCCTGCAAGGTCGCGGCAACCTGCGGCCCCGCATTCAGCCCAAGCGCGATAAGCTTGCCGCCGCCGAGCGGCATATTGGGTCGCTCCCATCCATCGAGAAGCGCGAGTTGCGCGGCAACGGCATCGTCCGCAATATCCCCCCGCAATATCAGGTCCTGCGCGACATCATGACCCAATCGATAGGACAGCGCGCGCGGCGCGTCGCGCTGATCGCTGGCGGCGAGTTCGAGGCGCCGTATGGCAGCCCGTGATAATTTGAGCCGCCGCGCCACCGCGCCAGCGACAAGCGGATCGACGGGAAGCAGGGCGCCCAACCGGCGCACGCCGTCACCTGCCACGCCCGCGACCCGTTCGCGCTCGATCAACCGCGCGAGCCGCGCGACGCCGGCCTCATCGATTTCCGGAATGATCGGCCGGAATATGCCGCTGTCGAACATCAGCGCCACGCTCGCCGCAGGCGAATCGCAGCGCAGAAGCTTGAGAAGCTCGTCGGCGATTCGCTCACGCGACAACGCCATCAGGTCGTTCGCGCGCTCGATGCAGGCGGTCAGCGCCTCTTGATCAGGCGGGCCTGCGCCGAAGCGCGCGTGGAAGCGGAACATCCGCAAAATGCGCAGATGATCCTCGGCAATGCGCGTGCGCGCGTCACCAATGAAGCGAATCTTGCGCGCGGCGAGGTCGTCGATCCCCCCGAAATAGTCGAAGACTTCGCCGCTCAGCGGATCGGCGGACATCGCGTTGATCGTGAAATCGCGCCGCGCGGCATCCTCCTGCCAGGCATCGGTGAAGGCGACGACGGCATGGCGCCCGTCGGTCGCTACGTCGCGGCGCAGGGTGGTGATCTCGACAGGGCCTTGCGGCAATACCGCCGTCACCGTGCCATGGCGAATGCCGGTAGCGACGGCCTTGAAACCTGCCGCTTCGATCCTGCGCCTGCTGTCCTCGGGCAAGTGCCGCGTCGCGCAATCGACGTCCTTCACCGGCAGCCCCAGCAGCGTATCGCGCACGGCGCCGCCGACGAAACGGACCATCTGGCCCGCGGCATCGAGGCGGTCGAGCAATGCGCTCAGGCCTGGCTGACGGCGCCAGTCGGCGTCGGGCAAGATGGTCATGCGCGGTCGGTCACGACGCCGGCGAGCCGCGGCGCCAGATCGACGATGATGCCGGCGGTGACACCCCAGATCCGATAATCCGGCCAGTCGATCTCGTAATAATGTCTGCCTTTGAAGGCTTCCGATGATCGCTGAAGGTGATTGGCGGTCGAAAAGAGATGCTCCATCGGCACCTCGAACAGCGCTGCCACTTCGTCCTCATGCGGCGCGAGTGCGAGCCCGTCGGGGATGACGCCGATCACCGGGGTGATGTGGAAGCTGCTATGGGTGATATAGGGCCGCGCGGTGCCGACGATCTCCACCTTGCCGGGCGGCAGCGCGACCTCTTCCCATGCCTCGCGCAAAGCCGCTTCGACGGGCCCCGCATCGTCCGGATCGATCCTTCCGCCGGGGAAGGCGACCTGGCCGGCATGGCGGCGCATGTCCTCGCGCCGCATCGTCAGCAACACGCGCGGCTCCGGCGCGTCGATAACGGCGATCAGCACTGCGGCGGGCATCAGCCTGTCATGGTCCACCTCATCCATCGCAAAGCCCGCAAACCCGCTATAGCTGTGCGCATCGAGCGAGGCGCGAAGCCTGTCGGCGAGGCTGCTCATGCTGCGTCGAGCGCGAAGAACTCGCCCTCGCTCCATAAGCCCGGCGGATCGGCGCCTTCGTCGATCGCGATGTTGACCAGCTCATAATAGACCGATCGCGCGATCAGGGCCTCGAGGCCCTTGCGGACGGCAAGATAGGGGTGAGGCCCATCGGCGCGCTGTTCGACCCTGAGCTTATGGCTGGAATCGGCTACGACCAGATCGCCGGTATTGAGCCGGAAGGCGAGCCTGCGATCGGCGCGTTCGCCCTCGCTCTTCACCTCTACGGCAAGGAAAGGCGCGTCATCGACCTGGATCGTCAGCTTCTCGCCGGGGGTGACGAGCACGAAGCCGCCGTCCGGCTCGCGACGCAGGATCGTCGAGAATAGCCGCACCATCGCGGCACGGCCGATCGGCGATCCTTCGTGGAACCACGTCCCGTCGCTGGCGATCCGCATCTGGCTGTCGCCGCAATGTTCGGGGTGCCAGCTATCGACCGGCGGCAGCCGTTTTTCCTCGGCCCATTTCGCGATGTCGCTCAGCGACAGGCCGGCCAGATCGGGTGTGGGATTGGTTTCAGGCATCTCAGCCGATTAGCCGTCAATCCTTGTCGTGCACAAGCGCGCTTGCGATGCGCGGCCCCAGTGCGGCTTTGAGTGGCAAGGGCTGATCATTCCGTACGCGCGCGAGCAGGCGGCGGCGCTCTACGGGGCCGGGGACGTCCCATTGGCCTGTAAGTTCGGCCGAAAAGCCGAAAAAGCGATCATAATATTCGGGATCGCCGATCAGCACGAGCGGATCGGAGCCTTGCGCATCCGCGACCGCCAGCATCGCGGCGGTCAACATCCGGCCGATTCCGTCACGCTGGCGATCGGGGCGTACCGCGATCGGCCCGACGAGGATCAGCGGAAAATTCCGCCTCTCGCCATCGGCAAGCTGCACGGGCCACGACTGGATTGATCCAACGAGCACGCCATTTTCCAGCGCGGCGAAGCTCAGGTTCTCGATCGCATCGACACCTGCGCGCAGGCGATAGGCGGTGCGCATATGGCGGTCGCGTCCGAAAGCATCGTCGAGCAAATCCTCGACCGCCTGTGGCGCAACGCCGCCGAGGGGAATGATGTCGATCAACGGCCATGTCTCCGAAGTGGCGGACATTGGGACGCCACGGAGCGGCGCGTTTAGCGTTTCACCGTTGAAAGCCAAACGATTTCCGGAAACTGAACGTGCAGTGGCATAGGATTCGGTGCGGCATGAACGTCTATCCCCAGCCGCTGGGGAAAAGCTGTGGATAGAATCGGTACGGCGGATACCCGGCCCATGAAGGATGGGCGCGCGCGCGACTTGCCCGATTTTCGGGCAGCGCCTATCGAACAGTGCATGAGCCCTGAATTCGGAACGAACAGGACGGCGATCGTCACCGGGGGCGCCCGGCGTATCGGCGCGGCGATGGTCCGCGCGCTGGCCGATGATGGCTGGCACGTCCTCATCCATTGCCATCACTCGGTGGCGGAGGCCAGCAAACTCGCTGAATCCTGCCCCGCCGCGCGCGTCGTCAGCGCCGATCTGGCGGCCGAGGGTGGCCCGGAGCGCGTTATCGGTGCGCTGGAGGATATGCCGCCGCCCGGCCTGCTGATTAACAACGCTTCTTCGTTCGTGCTCGATGGTCTCGACGATTTCTCTATCGAGGCGTGGGACCGGCATATGGCCGCCAACGCCCGTGGTCCCGCGCTGTTGAGCCGTGCCTTCGCGGCGGCTGTGCCGGCGGGCGCGGCGGCGTTGATCGTCAACATGCTCGACGCCAAGCTGCTGCAGCCCAATCCGGATTTCTTCAGCTACACCATTTCCAAAATGGCCTTTGCCGGCGTCAGCGAACTTCTGGCGCGCAGCTATGCCGGCCGCGGTATCCGGGTGAACGCGATCGCGCCCTCGGTCACACTGGTCTCGGGCCCGCAAAGCCGCGAAAACTTCGATAAGGTGCATCGGATGAACGCGCTCCGGCGTGGCGTCGATGTCGATGATGTCGTCCGCGCGCTGCGCTTCCTGATCGACTCGCCGACGATGACCGGCCAGACGATCACCATCGATGGCGGACAACGCTTCCTGTCGCTGCCCCGCGACGTTCAGTTCATGGAACCGCAATGACCGCCAAACATCCCATGCCGATCGCTCTCGACGGCCTCGTCCCTGCGGCGCTCGCGCCCAGGACGCGCCGGATCTTTCTCGAGGACTTCGATCTGCCGATCGATATCGGCTTCCATTCGTTCGAGATTGGCAATCCCCAGCGGATTTACGTCACGATCGAGGTCTGGGTCGACGAAGGCTCCTTTGCCAGTGAGGATGTCGTCGCCCGTGCGTGGGATTATGATTTCCTCCGGACCGAGGTGCTGCGCCTCGTCGATGGCCGGCGGTTCAATCTGCAGGAAACGCTGGTCCGCGAAATCTATGCGCTCGTCGCGGCACGGGCAGGGGTCACGGGGCTGCGGGTTTCGACGCGCAAGCCCGATGTTTACCCGGATTGCGCCGCAGTCGGCGTCGAGCTGTCGTCGCGATCGGCATGAACCCCGATTCGCGGCCGCCGCCGCTTGCTGTTCAGGGCCGTTGGATCGTCCGTTCGCAGGTGCCCAGACGATCGAGGACGAACTTGTAATCGCGGCGGACAGCCTCGCCATCGGCCGGCGAAAGCGCGGCGACGCTCTTGTTCGGCAGCCTCGCGGGCAGGAAACAGGCGAGATTATACCAGAGCAGCGTGTCGCGCGGAGGCGCGGTCGCGCTGTCGTCGACCATCTCGCCAAGCGCCACCGCCCATTGCGGCTGTTCGCCCGGGCGCCGGAGAATCGATAGCGAAATCGGTCGGCTGTCGGCGGTCGTCAGAAAGATTTGTGCCTCGCTTTCGCCCGGGATGGCGCCGGGAACATAAAAAGCATTGCCCACGCCGGTAACGCGCGGCGGTGCGGATGCGGACGTTGCCTCCCTCAGAATCGATCGGGTACGGTCTTCGGCGGCCTGCGTCCAATCGAGCTGGGAATAAGGCGAACTGAGCTGCACTTCGAGCGGCCGGCCGGGGACCTGCCTCGCCAGAAGCAGCACGCGCCTGTTTTTTAGGCTTGGTGACTTTCCTTTGGGACCAAGCGGTACCTCCACGATATAGGATATGACGCCGGGCAGCCCGTCCGATCCTTTGAGCAGCGTCTGCACATTGGCCTGGATCAGAAAGCGGGCCTTGTCGATTGCCAAACCCGGCGCAAGTTCGCCTTTCAGCCGTTCCGCCTTGGCGATCTGGGCGATCACGACGACGGGGGCTTGCAAGGTCAAGTCGGCATAATCGGCGTAGGAAAACGTGCTGCCGGCGGACGGGGGAACTGTCTCCTGCGCGCGCTTTTCCGAAGCCGCCGGCGCGCCACTAGACAGCGCTATGCAGACACAAGCAAGAACCGGGCCAAATTTTGCACGGTTTCCGTGGCGGGTCGTGTTACGCATCGGTCAAGTCCTCCTTCACGGCGCAATTGAGGGGCTGTTACCTTGCTGAGCGATTAAGGGCCATGTCCGAAATCCCCACGACGACGCCGTTTCGCTTATTGCGTCGCTCAACCTGTCGCGTTAAGGACACACCTTCCGTCAAATTAATAACAGACGACGGGGAATTTGGGAGCTGGACCGCAATCGATGAAAATCGGTGCGACCCGGCTCGTTTTGCAGCTTATGGATCGGAGGGAGTGTCGTTCCTTAATGTCTTACGCTGATCAATCTACGATGAGCACCCGCAAGGTGGTGTCGATCGGTCTGGTGGTCGTGCTTCACGCAATCATCGGATACGCCTTCATCACGGGCCTCGCGTATAATGTCATCAAGCAGGTCGGAACCGATCTGAAGACGTTTGACGTCGTTGATGAGGCTCCCCCGCCGCCCGATAAGCCGCCGCCACCGCCGCCTGACAAGGTTGTGGAGCCGCCGCCGGTCGTGGCTCCGCCACCAATGGTCCAGGTCGCACCGACCATGGCGCCTTCGATTCAGACGGTGGCAGTAGCCCCGCCGCCGCAGATCACGCCGACCGCGCCGCCAGCGCCGCCGCCGCCGCAGATCGCCACGCCTTACAAGGCACGCGGCAATCCAGGCGAATGGGTGACGCCGGAGGATTATCCTTCGGCCGATCTTCGCGCGGAGAACCAGGGAACCACCGGTTTCCGCCTGGAGTTCGGCACGGACGGCAAGCCGACCAACTGTACGGTCACATCGTCCAGCGGCTTTCCGGCGCTCGATGCCAAAGCATGCCAGATGCTGATGCGCCGTGGCCGGTTCACGCCTGCCAAGGACACCAATGGCAATGCGATGGCTGGCACCTACTCAAATCGGGTACGGTGGCAAATTCCGAAGAATTGATCGCAGGGTCGGGTCATCGTCGCGGACGTGACCCGGCTCTCACAGCTAAAGTTTAAGTTCTAGAGAAGGAAATCCTATTCATGGCTACTCCAGCAGCCGACGGCTCAAATCCATATGGCCTTCTGGCCGCACTCGAGCAGGGCGGCACGATCGCCTGGACTGTGTTCATCATTCTCGTCGTCATGTCGGCGGCGTCTTGGTACATCATGTTCACCAAGCTGATCGAGCAGCAGAAGATCCTCAATCAGTCGAAGCGCGCGAAGACGACCTTCTGGTCGGCGCCCAGCCTGCGTGACGGCCAGGCCAAGCTCGAGAAGAACTCGGCCTATCGCCAGATCGTCGATGACGGCCTGCTCGCTCAGGAACAGCACACCAAGCTGACCGATCCTGTCGATCAGCATGAATGGCTGCTCGGTTCGCTCGCACGCAGCCAGGGCCTCGTGAATTCGAAGCTCGGCAACGGCCTCGCGGTCCTCGCGACCGTCGGTTCGACCTCGCCGTTCATCGGTCTGTTCGGTACCGTTATCGGTATTTACCGCGCGCTCATCAAGATCGGCGCTGCCGGTCAGGCTTCGATCGACGCGGTCGCAGGCCCGGTTGGTGAAGCTCTGATCATGACCGCGCTTGGTCTGGCCGTGGCCGTTCCTGCCGTGCTTGGTTACAACTGGCTGATCCGCCGCAACAAGGTCGTCGCCGAGCAGCTCGCTGCCTTCGCGACCGATCTTCATGGCTACATGGTTTCGGCCGGTGCGGTTCGTCCTGCCAGCACCGTCAAGGTTGCACCGGCGCCTGCCGTCAAGAAGTAATCGATCTGCTGGGCGGGCGCTTCGGCGCCCGCCTCTCTGACCGTGCGCTGCCTGGCGGAAATCGGCAGATTGCTGCCGACCGACCCGCGACAAGATTAGAATAGGATTTGTGCCGATGGCCATGAGTGCCGGCCCCGCCGAAGACAACAGCCCGATGTCGGACATCAATACGACGCCGCTCGTGGACGTCATGTTGGTGCTCCTGATCATCTTCCTTATCACCGTTCCGGTGGTCATCCAGACGGTTCCCGTCAAGCTTCCCAGCGTTGCTTTCGAACCGACGACGACGAAGCCGGAAAATGTGGCACTTTCGGTTCGCGCTGCGCCCGATGGCGCCTGCCAGGTCTATTGGGGTCAGACCCCGGTTACCGCGCAGCAGCTCATCGATCGGGCGGTGGTGAAACTGAAGGCCGAGATCGACAAGCAAGGTGGCCCCAACGCCCCAGGCCTCGAGCTTCCGGAAGTCCATATCCGCGGTGACGTCAATACGCCCTACCGTTGTATCGGTGGTGCCGTGTTCACCATGCAGCGCGCGGGCTTCGTCCGGGTTGGCTTCATTTCCGAGCCGCCTCCCGGGATGGTCCACGCCCGTCTCTGATTTCGCTTTCGAGGAGTAAACATCATGGCAATGGCCGCAAGTACGACCGAAGGCGAGCCGATGATGGACATCAACACCACGCCGTTGATCGACGTGATGTTGGTGCTGCTGATCATGTTCATCATCACCATCCCGATCCAGACCCACGCCGTGAAGCTGGATCTGCCGCAGAGTAACGCACCGAACACGCCGCCACCGATTCAGCCTGTGAAGAACAAGGTGGTGGTTACGCCGACCGGCGAAATTTTGTGGAACGGTTCGCCGATCTCGGAGATTCAGCTGCGCCAGTATCTGGACATCACGCAGCAGATGAACCCGATCCCCGAGCTGCATCTTCAGCCCGATCCGCAGGCGCGTTACGTCGTGGTCGATCGCGTTCTCGCGGTCACCAAGCGCGCCAAGGTCGAGAAGATGGGCTTCGTCGGCAACGAGGCTTACGCAAGCGCTTTCTAGACCGCTTGCCTGAGACAAAAAAGGGGCGGTCCCGCGAGGGGCCGCCCTTTTCGTATCTCGTGATGGCGGGCGGTTAGGCGGCGCCGGCGATATACTCGGTCAGCGGCGTTTCGGGACGTGCGCCGAAGTGCGAGATCACTTCGGCTGCCGCCAGCCCCGCGAGACGCGCACATTCCACCAGCGGCAGATCGCGTGACAGGCCGAACAGGAAACCGGCGGCATAAAGGTCGCCGGCACCGGTGGTATCGACGACGCGCGCAACCGGTGCGGCCGGGCTTTTGATGCGGGTCTCGCCGTGGACGATGATCGAGCCTTCCGCGCCCACCGTCACGGCGGCGAGATCGACGATAGCCGATACCTTATCGAGCGCTGGCGGAAGGCTGTCGGTTTCGAACAGCGCCATCAGCTCGCCCTCGTTGGCGAACAATATGTCGACATAATTCTCGATTAGATCGAGGAAGGCTTCGCGATGTCGTCCAACGCAGAAGCTGTCGGACAAGGTCAAGGCGACCTTGCGGCCGGCGCGCTGCGCGATCTTGCTGGCGCGTCGATAGGCTTCCTTGGCCTGCGGGTCGTCGTACAGATAGCCCTCGAGATAGGTGATCTTCGCGGAGGCGACGAGTTCTTCGTCGATATCGTCGGGGGTCAGGTTCACGCACGCGCCCAGATAGGTGTTCATCGTCCGCTCGGCGTCCGAGGTGACGAAGATGATGCAACGCGCGGTGGCTGGGCCTTCGGTCGCCATCGCGGTGGGGAAGGCGACCCCGCTCGCCAGCAGATCGTGGCGATAGGCCGCGCCGAGTTCGTCGTTGCGCAGCTTGCCGATATAGCCGCATTTGGCGCCCAGCGAGCCGAGCCCGGCGACAGTGTTGCCGGCGGAGCCGCCCGACGCACGGGTGGCGGGGCCCATTGCCGCATAGAGCGCCTCGGCGGTCGGCTCGTCGATCAGCGTCATCGCACCCTTGGCGAGCTTGTGAGTGATCAGGAAATCGTCGTCGGCATGTGCGATCAGATCGATGATCGCGTTGCCGATCCCGACGACGTCGAGGGTCGCTTCGGTCATTATCTACCCCTGGGTGTTGGCGGATGCGCCTGCGGAAAATATGTGGCAAGAGCCAGCATCCATGCCGTGCGGCGCCCGCGCGGGCAAGCCCGAGAAGGATGAAGTGGCAGACGAACTCGATATGATGCTCGTGACGGCTCGCCGCTGGCTTTCCGACGGACATGGCGTCGCCCTGGCAACCGTGTTGCAGACCTGGGGCTCGGCGCCGCGGCGAAAGGGATCGCACGCGATCGTCCGCGATGACGGCCTGTTCGAAGGCTCGGTCAGCGGCGGATGCGTTGAAGGCGATGTGATCGTCGCCGCGCGACAGCTCATCCAGAAGGGCGGCGGCTTCGACCGGCGCGATTATGGCGTGCAGGATGACACCGCCTGGCAGGTCGGCCTCGCCTGTGGCGGCGAGATCGCGGTCCTGATCCAGACGGTCGACGAGGATCATTTCGCACCGGGCCTGCTCGATGACATTGTTCGCGCTCGTGCGCAGGGGCACATGCTCATGGTGGCCACCGATCCGTCGACCGGGCGCAGCGCAATCGCCGTCGGCTCCGATGAGGCGGCGTTCGTCAACACTTATGCGCCGCCGCTGCGGATGATGATCGTCGGCGCGGTCCATATCAGCCAGAGCCTCGTGCCGCTGGCGCAGCTGATCGGCTATCGGACGATGATCGTCGATCCGCGGCAGAGCTTCGCGGCGGCGGATCGTTTTGCCACGATAGCGGTCGATACGCGCTGGTCGGACGAGGCGCTGGCCGATTGGAAGCCCGATCGCAGCACCGCGATCGTCACGCTCACCCACGATCCGAAGATCGACGATCCGGCGCTCGGCGCTGCGCTGCGCAGCGATGCCTTCTATATCGCCGCGCTGGGCTCGCGCCGGACGCACGCCAAACGCCTCGATCGGCTGTCGGCATTGGGTTTCACCGCGGAGCAACTGGCGCGGATCGATGGCCCCGCCGGCCTCGCGATCGGCGCGACCAATCCAGCCGAGATCGCACTGTCTGTTCTCGCAGGGGCAACAGCGGCGCTGCGGTCCGCATGACGGTCGGCGCAATCATCCTCGCCGCCGGCAGCGCGCGACGGATGGGCGCCCAGAAGTTACTCGCGGACCTGGGCGGTCTGCCGGTGATCGCACACGTCCTGCGATCGATAGAAGCCGCCGGATTGCCCGCGCCGATCATTGCCGTGCCGCCGGATGGCCGGCTGATGTCGCGGGGCCATCTGGTCGAGGTTGCCGATCACGCGCTTGGCATGGGGCATTCTCTGGCGGCAGCGATCGGCGCGGTGCCGGATGACTGGCAGGCAGCAATCATCTGCCTCGGCGACATGCCTTTCGTCCTGCCGCAAACGATTGCCGCACTCGCCGCCGCCGCTGATGCCGATAATATCGTCCGGCCAATGTTCGGCGATAAGCCAGGTAATCCGCTTGCGTGGGGCCGGTGCTTCTTTCCCGAATTGTCGGCGCTCAAAGGCGATCAGGGCGGCCGCGCGGTGATCGCGCAGCATGCCGACAGACTCGTCGCATTGCCCTGCGGCGATCCCGGAATCCTGAATGATATCGACACGCCTGCGGATCTTGAAAAGGCTCGCGCATCATGGGGAGCAGCCTAGAGCAGCGAACCATGATCCGACCGGCCCGTCGCTTCTCCCACGAGGCTTTTCAGGGCAATCCCGGCGGATCAGATTTAAGGTTCGCCGCTCTAGGTCATAAACTCATAAACGGAATTCCCTTTCGCATGCGATCGTGATTCAAGCTCCGTGAAGGAGTTGGCGATGAGCGCACGGCGATATGAGCTT
>Ga0268264_10000183_pt1 | contig 133803 bp, 113 predicted proteins | sample KBSSwiS32_FD_190357 | JGI IMG/M metagenome (GOLD analysis project Ga0268264, IMG submission 190357) | Switchgrass rhizosphere microbial communities from Kellogg Biological Station, Michigan, USA - KBS Switchgrass S3-2 (SPAdes) (version 2) | ecosystem: Host-associated > Plants > Roots >... | reverse complement strand
CAGGGGGAAATACAGCTCTTCCTGGACTTTGCCGCTGTCGGGAGCTCCGCGGCTGGAGAGACCGCGAAACCGGACCGGCTCATACTCGACAGGTTGGTCCGACGAAGGCGTCACGAGCGCGAGCGGGCCCGCGGGCAACTCATCCCCGGCCTGCAGCGCATCCTGAAGCCGCTTCAAATCCGCAAACAGGTAGTTGTTGGAACGCGGCCGCGAGAGCAGAACCCAGGAGTCAGTAACGACCAGGTGCTCGCCCGCGGGCGGCACGGGTTCGTTTTCCTCGGTGATTTCCCGGTACTGTCCGAAGCTGTCGAGGTTGGATGCAGCCAGCTTAAGAACGTCCGTGTAGCTCGCCGGATCAAACGGCGTAACCGGATGCTCCTTGTTTCTGACGAGATAATCCCGGGCAGCTCGCTCAACCTCAGTGGCGCCAGGCACTGAGCAGGCAACAAAAGCATCCAGCTCGATGCGCGTCTCCGTGGAGCGCGGACGGATCTCGAGTGACATCGTCATCTCGTCGAGCGCGATTTCCGCAGCCTGGGTCAGCAGGGGATATTCGAAGTCGAATTCGGAGCGTTCGAACGTGAGCTTGCGGCTCGAGATCCCAATGCCCCAAATCAACTCCTTCGGATGAGTGGTCTCTTCAGCGGCAAGCTGGTGACGCAGTGAAAACAGGTCGCCGTACAGCGCGATGGTCTTTCTACGCGGCCGCTCCTCAGCGGCCCATGTGTTCCACAACGCAACATATTCAGTCAGTACCTTGCCGACGGTGGCCCGGCCCTGCTTCTCCAACTCGGAGCGCCGATCTGGAGCTTTGCCGTCGGCGGCCTTGTTGAGCCATTTGCGGAAAGCCGCGTCGTCCAGGATCGGTGCGGCGCCATCCGGATCCTGTGATGCGCGAATGAATGCACGGAACTGGTCGGGAACAGCAGGCGGATTGGACGGCGTGAACCGCGCTACACGCAGCCAGACGTGGTCGCCTTCAACTTTTATGTCGTATTCAACACCTGGCAGGCCCGCAATCTCGTCGCTGCGGCGGATGAAGCCTTTGGCGTTGCTCAAGCAAAATTGACGTGGGTCAATTTCCTTGGCCTGCTCCTCAATGTACTCGAGCAGTCGCGTCAGCAGACGGCGCGGTTCGGTCATGGGCACGTCCTTTTCGATCGGCTGACGCCGGGTCGGACTTTGTGCCATTACTCGTGCTGCGATGCCAGACGTCTTCGAATTGCGACGCTGGTCGAGACTTAGGTGTTAGACCAAGCCAACAATTTGGCATTCAGCTACGGTTCAAGTTCACCGCAGATGGTGGGTATCAGCTCGGATACGGTAGGGTGGATATGTACAGTATCGCGCAAAGTTGTATACGGCGCCCTGGCTGACATCATATCGAGAAAACAATGCACCGCTTCGTCGCCTCCCGGACCGAGAACCGCGGCGCCGAGGATCTCGTTGCTGTCGGCGTCCACGATGACTTTCATCAAACCCTGTGATTCACCTTTCTCAACCGCTCTTTTCACGCGAGTCATCGGGCGCTGACCGACGCGGATTGTGCGCCTGGCCGAGCGCGCCTGGCTTTCTGACATACCAACACGGCCCAGTGGGGGATCAATAAAGAGGCCGTAACAGGCAATCCGGTCACTCACGCGGCGTGAGCGGCCATCCAGCAGATTCTGGGCGACGATTTCATAGTCGTTGTAGGCGGTGTGGGTGAATGCGCCTTTGCCGTTGCAATCGCCCATGGCCCAGATGCCTGGAACGTTGGTACGCAGTTGATCGTCGACTTCGATGTAGCCCTGCGCATCGAGTTTGAGCCCGGCTTTCGCGGCTCCGAGATCATCGGTGTTGGGTCGGCGGCCCACTGCCAGGAGCACGTGGGACCCAACAACTTCCGCGGGCTCTCCCGCCGCGCAATTGACACCCACCGCAATATCCTCACCACGAGCTTCGAAGCGTATGCACTCGGCTTTGGTGCGGATCGTGATTCCCTCATTGGCGAAAATTCCTTCGATGGCGCTGCAGATGTCCGTATCCTCCCGCCACAGGAGGTGCGACCCTTTTTCGATCACCGTCACTTCGCTGCCAAAGCGCCTGAACATCTGTGCGAATTCGAGTCCGATGTAGCTGCCGCCTACGACGACCAGATGACGTGGAAGGACCTCGAGCTCCAGGATCGACGTGTTGGTCAGGTAAGGCACTGTGTCGATGCCGGGCATGTCCGGAATGTTTGCCCGGCCGCCCACGTTGAGAAAGATTTTGTCCGCGGTAATGAGGTCGCCGCCCACGCGGAGCGAGTGTGGCGACTCAAAACGAGCGTGACCTTTATAGACGGTGCAATTCTTCATGTCCCGCAGCCAGGCTTCGAGGCCGGTGCGGGAGGTGTCCACAATCTTTTCCTTGCGTGCTTTGACAGCACGCAGGTCGGTGGTGATTGTGCCTCCCTCGATCCGGATTCCGTACTCGACCGCGCGGCGTGCCTGGTGTATGACCTCAGCGCTGGCAACGAGGGTCTTGGTCGGAGTGCAGCCGGTGTTGACACAGGTCCCGCCGAACAGATGGCGTTCCACGATGGCGACGGTCATGCCCGCGGTCGCGAGGCGGCTGACGAGGGAAGGCCCGGCCTGGCCGGCGCCCACGACAATGGCATCGAATTTCTGGCTCATGCCGTGGATTGTGAACCACCATAACGGTCGGGCGTATTGCGCAAATGGGACATGCACTCTCGAGGAATGCTATGATGAGAATAATTCTCATTCACGTATGCGGCGTCGATGCGCGGATTCTGCGTCATTTTGCACCGTTATATTGGTCTGGCGACCGCGCTTTTTCTCGTGCTCCTGGGCCTTACTGGGAGCGTGCTCGCCTGGCGTGAGCCGGTGTCCGCATGGCTTGCGCCCGCTTTATATGAGGCTCCTGCCCGCGGATCCCTCCTGAGTCCGCAGCAGCTGGCTCAACGGATCGTCGATGCCGATCCACGCGCGCAGGTCGTGTTCTTTCCCCTGGACTCGAAAGAAGGCAAAGGACTTCCTGTTCGTGTCGGACCCCGTGACAGTCTCGGTTACGACACCCTGTGGCTGGATCCCGTCAGCGGCAAAGAGCTCGGCCGGACTGACAGCGAGTCAGCCTTGCCCACCACGAGGACTCTCGTCGACTGGCTGTATCACCTCCATCGCCAACTCGCCATTCCCGGCCGCTGGGGGGTGTGGATACTGGGCATCGTCTCGCTGATCTGGTTTGTCGATTGTTTCATCGGCGCATATCTCACGTTTCCTCGCAGTCACGCAGTCCTGAGGCGTTGGGGGCCGGCTTGGAAAGTGCGCAATACACGTCTCAACTACGACCTGCATCGCGCGGGCGGCCTGTGGCCGTGGTTGCTGTTGGCCATGATGGCGTTATCGGGTGTGTACCTCACTTTATATAACGAAGTGTTCATGCCTGTGCTTCGGACTGTTGCCACTGTCACAAGGGAGCCATTCGACTCGCCTCCACCGCCATCGGACTCCACACCGTCCGCCGTGACCCTGTCGCAGGCCGCTGCCATCGCGACCAACGTGGCTCATTCACGGAATTGGACGGCGACTCCCGATGGGACCTATCACGACGTCGCCCGCAGGTTCTGGTTTGTCTACTTCGAGAAGTCCGGTTCGGACTGGGCGACTGCCGGCTCCTATGGAGTGTTTGTTGATGACCGCAGTGGTGCGGTGACCTATCTGCGCACGCCCAAGGGGACCGCCGCCGATGCGTTCGTGAATTGGCTGGGTGCCCTGCACATGGGTACCGTGTTTGGAGCACCCTACAAGGTTGTTCTGTTTTTGCTGGGGCTCGTGGTTGCGGGGCTGTCGGTGACCGGGGTTATCATCTGGTGGCGAAAGCTGCAAAGCCGCCACGCCATGCATCGCCGGAAATTGGCGAGCACGGAATCTACTGAGCTCGCGCCGAGCTCAGTTACGCCGTTGTTCTGCCTCATCGCGGGCGTTCTGCTCGCGAGCACGCTGCCGGGCGCGATCCATTACGTCCTTTGACGGCAGGCCCTGCCGTGCGGTCGTACGCAAGGTCACGATTGTTCCGGCTACGATGGCAATGACAACAAGAAAGACAACGATGGCTGTAGACATAACGGCTACAGAGTAAGCAAGCAGCATTCCCCGCGCAATCCCGAGGTTGGTTTAGCCGGTCGCGGCTTTGAAAGATTTGCAGTCGGTTGCCTGCCGGCGGGTGCTTCCGGGCTTCCTGGCGCATCCAACGGCTGCTGGCGCGATTCATGCTACATGAGTTGCATGCGGGACCGATGGAAACATAAATTAATGAAATTCAATCCGTATCCTGTTCTCCTCACAACCGGGGCGTTGATGATGGCCACCGTCGTGTTTGCACAGACCGGGCCTACGGTTTCACTTCTGAAGTCCAAGGTAGCGGCAGCGGCGGTCGACACTCCGGCTACAGACGAGGCCAAACACCCCGAGACGCGTGTGGCGTTACTCGATGGGGAGCTGGCCGAAAGGTGAGGCGGCGGCCGCACGTTGGAAGACCAGTCTCGGAATTCGTTCCTCCGGGCTCGTCGCGGGGCGGACGCCTAATGCTTCGACTATCCCAGGAGACATCTCGCGCCACTCCAGCGCGAAGCCCGACGATTCCTTTCTGATGACCTGCCCTTCGACCATCGTCGGCCTACCGTTCGAGGCCGAGTTGAATTGCACCTTCACATAGGATAACAACGTCACCGGAAGCGGGGCCTCGACGAGCGCGCCGGTCATGCTAACGTTAACAATCCTTCCTCGTGCAACAACTCCAGTGTGCGTTGCCACACGGATCGAATAGCGCACTTCGTGTCGATTTCCCCAGCGGTGTTCCATAGACACAAATGGTGCTGTGTGACTTACGCGAAAACCATGACCGTAAGGGTTTAATACGGCCTCACCCGAAGTGGGTGGATGGATCTGATTCCACTGTCAGCGTCGTCTGACCCGGTCACGAAATCAAGAGCTTAGGCGAGCCTTCGGAATGGCGCTTGCTCGCAAGTCGTTGCAGTGGCCGGAGAGATTGTGCATGAACCCTACACTCAAAAAGTCATTGCAGCGGACCGGGATCACGGTGGGCGGCCTGATCCTGATTGTTGTACTGGTTCTGGCGTTCATGGACTGGAACTGGTTCAAGCATCCCATCGAGCGGGTCGCCAGTGCCAAGTCCGGCCGTACTGTAGCCATCGCCGGTGATTTGAATGTTCACATCTGGTCGTGGACGCCGACCGTTGTCATAAACGGTCTCACGCTCGGCAATCCACCGTGGGAGGCAAACCGACCCATGGCGAAAATCGAACGTCTCGAAATTCACCTGAAGCTGCTGCCACTGTTGAAAGGGGATGTCATTCTTCCGCGACTCGCCCTGCTGCGGCCGGACGTATATCTTCATCAGGACAAGTCAGGGCGCGCCAACTGGACATTCGAAAACAAGGCGCCGACGAATGCGCCGGCTTCCAAACCCACCAGGTTGCCCGCAATCCGCGACCTTCTCATCCAGGATGGCAAGCTGCAGATTGTGGATGAGATGCGCAAGCTGAGGGTGGATGGCACGATCCAGGCGCACGAGCAAAAGTCGCAGGCCGATCCAACACCGTTTCGGATCGCAGGCCTTGGGACGATCAATGATCAGCCGTTCGAGCTGACGGTCGCGGGTGGACCACTGGTCAATCTCGATCCCGATCATCCCTATCCCTATGACCTGAGCATTACCGCGGGCGATATCAAGGTGGCCTCCAAAGGTAAAGTGCTCGAGCCGTTCAATCTCGGCAAGATGGAAGCGGATGTCGCTTTGAGCGGCAAGGATCTCGCCGAAGGTTACTATCTGACGCAATTGGCTCTGCCGAATACCGCTCCCTTCGACCTGCGTGCTCACATCGCGCGCAACGGGCTGCGCTTCGCGGTGACTGACATCAACGGCAAGGTGGGCGAAAGCGACCTGCAAGGAAAGTTGGACGTCGATGCATCCCGCAAACGTCCCTCCATGACAGGCGATCTGGTGTCAGCTCAATTGCGGATGAAGGATCTTGCCGCATCCCTCGGTCACAAGAGCGCGAAGGGGGGCAATTCCCTGGATGCCAAGACGGAGCGATCCGCGGCGGCCAAAAAAAAGCAAACCAAGCCCGATGAGGCGCAGCCCGCTGATCCCAACGCGCGTCTGTTCCCTGATGCACATCTGCAGGTGGATCGCGTGAGGGCGATGGATGCTGATGTGCGATTCCGCGCCAAGTCGATTCAGGCGGGCACCGTTCCCTTCAAGCAGGTTGCTTTCCGGGTGAAGCTCGACAACGGCGTGTTATCTCTCGATCCGTTCGCCTTTGAGATGCCACAGGGGCGGCTGTCAGGCGATGCCAAGATCGATGCGCGCCAGGATGTACCGAAGGTTCATATCGACCTGCGGGTCAAGGATATCCAACTCGATCAGTTGAAGGGCAAGGCGCCGGATGCCAAGCCACCTCTGGGGGGCGTGATGCAGGCCCGTATGGTTGTCAATGGCACCGGTGACTCGGTACATAAAGTGATGTCCGATGCGAACGGTAAGTTCACTTTGATTCTTCCCAACGGCGAAGTGCGGTCCGCGTTCGCCGAGCTGACGGGGATCAACGTGGCCAAAGGGCTCGGCCTGTTGCTCACCAAGGCCGACGAGAAGGCGCCGATCCGTTGCGGTGTGGCGCAGTTCGACATCAGGAATGGTGTGATGAACGCGCAGAACATCACCTTCGATACTCAAAATGTCGTCATCAAGGGCAAGGGTGATATCAACCTGGGACCCGAAGAGCTCAATCTCGAAGTGAAGGGCGATCCCAAAAAGATCCGATTCACGCGCCTGCGCAGCCCGATCGAGGTCAAGGGACATCTGATGAAGCCCTCTGTCGGACTCGACGTTGGGGATACGGCGAAACAGGGCGCTGTCGCAGCCGCGTTGGGTACGCTCGTGACGCCGGTTGCCGCCATCATCGCTTTCGTGGACCCCGGTCTCGCAAAGGATCAGAACTGCGCGCAGATGATCGCCGAAGCTGACAGCAAAGGCCCGAAGACGCCCAAGTCTGAATTTGCATCTCCCAACCGTGCCTCCACCGAGCCCAGGTCGGCTACGGCCCCCAACGACACAAAGCTCCGGTAGGAACAGTCCCACGTCCGAGCGCGAATAGGGGTGGCATACACAGCCACCCCGACCGCGTAGTGTTGATTCGAAAGTCGAAGCCGCATCTATGCGAGAGCAGCGCAAAGGCGTATACGGATCATCGAAGGCAAAGGAACTGCCGCCGGCACCTATCGGAGTAAGGGAGCGACTCATGCGACACGGTAAACACATCAGAGCTGCGGTCCGTTCGTTGCGCAGCGAAACGGATGCCGCCGCAGGGGCGGTGGTCGCGCCGCCCCCAAGTGCGCGCCCAACGCGTCTGGAGATGTCGCGAGCCGGTTTGCTGGGAATCCTGGCGCGGGAGCCGGCGATCTGCCGGTCGGTGGGGCTGGTGCGTTAGTATTCGTAATACCAACGACTGGCTGAGCGGCCGACTCATTGATGAATGACTGAGGATCCGTCTGCGCGGCGCGCGAGATATTTTCTTTATCTGCTGGGGGGCGTGTTCGTGGCCCTCGGTTTCTCCCTCGAAATGGTGCCTGCGATGGCCGCGGTCGCGCCGGAGCTGGCCGGCCGGGTGTGCGCGGGAATTGGTGCGCTGATCCTGGCCCTGGGGCGATTCGGGTCCGATCGGCTCGTCCGCCGCTGCGAGACTTTGCTCACCGGGTGGTTCTAAAGCGCAGCGGGCCCAACGGGCCGGGTCATCGGATTTCTTGTGGGCCAAAAGCGTTGTGGTAAGATCGCGGCCCCCAAAAATGGGGTTCTCTAGTGCGCGGCCGTAGCTCAGTTGGATAGAGTACAACGCTACGAACGTTGGGGTCGGGGGTTCGAATCCCTCCGGCCGCGCCAAATTCTTGAAAGATAAGCACTTTCTCCCGTCCAGCCCAGGAACGGGGGTTGCGGGCTCGTGTCCGCATGAAAAGCGTCGATGTGGCGATCATGGGGGCAGGGACGGCGGGGCTGTCGGCGGAGCGGGTGGCGCGCGGTGCTGGCGCTTCCACTGTGCTCATTGACGATCAGTTCAGAGGGACTACATGCGCCAATGTGGGCTGTATGCCTTCCAAGCTGCTGATTGCGGCCGCGGCAGCCGCACATGCAGTTCGCCGTGCGTCCGCGTTCGGAGTTTTCGCGACCCACCGGATCGACGCGGCCGCGGTCATGGCGCGGCTTCGGCAACAGCGCGACTCCTTTTCCGCCGCGACCCGAGAGCAGATTGCTCAGTTGCCGGACGGTGTCGCCCTGCGTGGCAAAGCGAAGTTCGTGGATACGACTACACTCGAGCTATCCACCGGTCAGCGAGTCCAGGCACGTACCGTTGTCATTGCGACGGGCGCACATCCGTCAATTCCTGAAACGTTTGCTCCGATCCGCAACTGCATCCTGACCAACGAAACGCTCTTTGAGCTGGCGCAGTTACCCGGGTCACTGGCGGTAGTGGGCGCCGGCCCCCTGGGCCTCGAGCTTGCCCAGGCGATGGCGCGCCTCGGTGTGGCCGTTTCACTGTTTGATGAGAAGGCCGCTCCGGGTGGTGTGAAGGATGCATCCCTCGCAGCCTGCATGCGGGAGGCCTTCGCGAACGAGTTGGATCTGCGCCTGGGAGTGAAGATCCAGGCTTCCATGTCAGGAGAACGAGCGTCCATCCGCTGGGAAGGTGACTCCAGCGGCGAGCAGACTTTCGATCGGGTATTGGTGGCAGTGGGGCGGCCACCGAACCTGACGGGACTGAATCTCGAGGCGACCGGCATTGAGCTGGACGAGCGCGGTATACCCGTGTTTGATTGCGAAACCCTGCAGTGTGGTGACAGCCCGATCTTTATCGCTGGAGATGCCGACGCGGACCGGCCTGTACTCCATGAAGCGCAGGTCGAAGGCTCGACCGCGGGATTCAACGCAGCGCGTTTCCCCGGGGAGAGCCGCCGGCGCCGCTCGGTCCCGTTCTCCATCGTATTTACCGACCCGCCGCTGGCGTTGATCGGCAGGCAGTCCGGAGACGATCTCGTCTGTGGAGAGACGGATTATCGCGATCAGGGCCGCGCCAAGGTCGAGGCGCGAGCGCGCGGCGTGCTCAAGGTATACGCGACGGAGGTGGGAGCCGTCCTGAAAGGCGCCACCCTTTTCTGTCCAGGAGCCGATCACCTCGGTCATCTGCTGGCCTGGCAGATCAACGCGGGTGCCACCGCGGAGGCGCTGTTGGAACAGCCTTTCTATCATCCAACACTGGAGGAAGGCATGAAGCCCGCGCTGCGGCAAGTCTGTGAGCGGGCGAGGGTGAAGTTGTCGCCAATGGAGGACCGGGGCTCACCTTCGGGCGCGTGACTGCCGCGCCAAAATTTATGTCTAGTCCTTAAATTTCGAATCTGCTGCGCTGTTCACGATTCATTCAGGTAGTGCAGATACGCAGGTGCGCTGTTCGTAGAATGCGCGCCGTTGACAGCCCGGCAGCGGATGCCGGGCGCCAGACGGAGAACTGCCGTGAAATATGCACTGACTACACTTGCGGGCCTGTCGTTCGGGACTCTCAGCTTTCGCATCAGTTACCTGATGGGCTGGAATCAGCTCGGGGAGCGGCTGTTTGTTTTCGCGGGCGGACTGCTCGCCGCGGCGTTTCTCTGCGCGCCGTTGTGGGTGTGACAGACGCGCTCAGTGGTGTTTCAACACCATCACGAAGATGAATACCGCGGCGGCACCGATCGCCGCGAAGGCTACATAAGTCAGCACGCGCGCGACGTTGTGGAACAGCAGGTCACCGGAGCGGCGCGGCTCGATCATTTTTGGATTCCCTGATTAGCCCCGTACGAACGTATCGAATACAGGGCTCAATTGCAAATGATTCTCATTTGCTCCGTTAACAGGACTATGGGCGCACTTCATTAAGGAGGTTGACTCGAGTGAATACCCTCAAAAATCGTCGCGGCCGTCTCGTGGCCACTGCGTTGGCTGGAGCAATGCTGATCGCTACCGTGGCGCCGGCATTCTCCGCTGTCGGTATCGACATCAACATTGCGCCGCCGGCCCCGCGCGTCGTGGAAGTACCGCCGCCGCGGCCTGGATTCGTTTGGGCTCCTGGGTATTATCGGTGGGATGGTCATAGGCACATCTGGGTCGATGGCCGATTCATCCACGAGCGTCGTGGCTTGCATTGGGTCCCGGAGCATTGGGATGAGCGGCACGGCCGCTACCACTTCGTCCCGGGTCACTGGGAGCACGGTTGATCTAATGTGGCGGGACGCTGTATCCGAAGTATCATTTCCGCATGGATACACGCGAGGCTACGGCGTCCCCTGCCGCCATTACTGTCGTCACCACCGGCGGCACAATCGATAAGCTTTATTTCGACTCCCTGAGCGAATACAAAGTCGGTGAGTCGGTGGTGCGCAAGTTGCTCACCATCGGTAACGTCAAATACCCGTTTGAGATCGTCGAGGCGCTGCGCAAGGACAGTCTCGAGCTGACGGACCAGGACCGCGACGAGCTGTACAGGCTCGTCGCGGAGCTGAAAACGTCGCGGATCGTGATGACACACGGAACCGATACGATGGCGGTTACCGCCGCCCGTCTCGCCTCAATTCCCGGCAAGACGATTGTTCTCACCGGCGCGCTGTCCCCCGCGCGCTTCAGTGAAAGTGATGCGTCATTCAACCTGGGAATGGCATTCGCAACGACTCAGGTAGCACATCCTGGCGTCTACATCGTAATGAATGGAGAAGTCTTTCCGGCGGGCGGGGTCCGCAAGGACCGCGAAGCAGGGCGTTTCGTTCGCGTCAGCTGACCGAAGAAAGGGCCGGAGGGGTTCGGGACCAAACAAACCCGCTCCGACCCAGAGCGCAAGTGTGGCTATTGATGAGGATGCGGCTGTGGCTCGTTGTCCTGGTTCTCGCGCTCCGCGCGCAGGGCATCGTGACACGCCTTCCTGGCCTCAGACTCTGACATCGTGTTGTCACCCGCGCGTTCGCGTTTGACGCATTCCTTCATCACGTCCTGTTTCGACGAAGGCGAATAGGATTGGGTGGAAGGCGGCTGAGTGTTGGGTGTCGAGTACTCTTCCTGCGTCTGACTACGCTGGTCCTGACTAACAGCGACACCACCTGCAGTCAAGAGGCCAACACAAAGGAGCGAAGCGGCCGTACCGCAAAGCGTACTACGTTTCATTCTTGCCTCCTTCGAGCATGTGGATCTACGGTAATAGAGTGCGACATTCCGGCCCGGGATGGCATCATCGAGGCTCAGTGATTCCTGTCGGCCTCTGTCCTACGAGGCTAAAGCGGCGCAGAAGGCGTAAGCTGTTGCGCACCGCCCCATCGAGAGACTCACGTCAATGTATCTGCACACGCGGCTGCTGTTCGGAATCGGAACAGTCACGCTGGTGGCGCTGCTCGTCAGCGTACTCGTGCCGCTCGGGTCGATTCGCACTGATGTCGCGCGCGAAACCGATGCTTCGATGCAGTTGGCGCAATTGCTGCTCGACGTCCAGCATGCCGTTGGAAAAGCCGACGGCAGTGCAGCGGCCAGGTCCGCGGCTGTGGACGAAATCCGCCATGCCAATGATCTGCGGCACGTGCGCGTCTCGCTCGTCGATGAATCCGGCGAGTTGCTGGCTACGAGTCCCGCGGAGGAACCGCAGGTGGGCGTGCTCACCAAAGCCCTGCTGTCATCCAGTCCTCCCACTTCTCTGGTGTATCCCGTGTCTTATCATGCGGAGCCGCTCGGCGAGCTGCGCGTCTCATCCAACCCGATGTCGGAATTCGCGGAGATCGAGCAGCAGGCGGGCGAGCATCTGGCCTTGTTGGCACTCACACTTCTGGCCCTCAGCGCGGCGATCTACTGGATGGTCCGCCGGGGCCTGCAGCCGGTCGCCCAGGTGCAGGCCGCATTGGCCAACCTGCAGGCCGGACACCTCGAAACGCGCCTGCCGCGCTTCGAGTTGAAAGATGTCGATGACATTTCACTGCGCTTCAATCAATGTGCGGCGGCGATGGAAGAGGCCGCCGCGCAGCGTCGGGATCTGACACGGCGGGTCATCGAGGCCGAGGAAGAGGAGCGCAAGCGGCTTGCGCGTGAGTTGCACGACGAGCTCGGCCAGAGTCTGACGGCAATCAAGGTCGATGCCGCCTATATTGCACGGGAAGCGGCGAACAGCGCGCCGAAGATCGTCGACAGCGCTCACTCCATCGAAAAGCTCAGCAGCAACATCATGGAGCTGATCCGCAGCATGCTGGCAAGATTGCGGCCCTTTGGGCTCGAAACCGTGGGGCTGCGTGAGACCATCCAGGATCTGGTCAACGGTTGGCAGGTGCGCGTCGCGGACCGGTTCCAATGCTCCTTGCAGATCAGCGGCAATGTGGACGCGCTGGCTCCGGATCTCAACATGACGGTGTACCGTTTGATCCAGGAATGTCTGACCAACGCGGTGAAGCATTCCCGCGCCCGGAAAATCAGTCTGCGTATCTCGTTGGAGGAAAGCCGGGTGTTGTTGGAGGTGACGGAGTCGGAAACGACCGGGAATCGGCGAGCGGTGGGAGCGAATGGCTCGGGCCTCCTGGGCATGCGGGAGCGGGTCGAGGCGCATGGCGGCGAGCTGAGCCTGGCTTTTGAGCCGGCCTTGTCCCTGCGCGCGTGGCTGCCTGCGCATGCGTAACTCGAATCAGATCCGCATTCTGCTCGTGGATGATCACACGGTGGTACGTGCCGGCTACCGGCGCTTTCTCGAGCAGGAGCCCGATTGCCAGGTCATCGCCGAGGCGTCCACTGGAGAGGAGGCCTACCAGTTGTTGCAGACGATTGCGCCGGACATTGTCATTCTCGACCTGAGCATGCCGGGGCAGGGCGGGTTGTCATCTTTGCGTCGGCTGAAGCTACGCTGGCCCTTGTTACCCGTGCTCGTATTCAGCATGCACGACAATCTACCATTCGTGGTTCAAGCGATGCGGGCCGGCGCCAACGGCTATATCACCAAGAGCAGTGAGCCCGAGTCGATGGTGAAGGCCGTCCGGGGTGTTGTTTCCGGCGTGCAGGTGCTGAGCCCGGATGTCGCTCGGAAAATGGAACTCGCCGCAACTTCCGCGAGGCTTCAGCCCACGCTGGGCCTGTCGGCGCGCGAGTTTGAGATTTTCCGCCTGGTGGCCGGTGGCAAGACGCACGAAGAGATCGCAGGACTGCTCAATGTCAGTTTGAAGACCGTGGCCAACAATCATTCGCTCATCCGCCAGAAGCTGGGAATCAACACGGATATCGAGCTGTATCGGCTGGCGCGGGACTGTGGAGCGGTCGAGCCGGCGCTGGTGTCCGGCACCTAGTCACCACTTCGTTACCGCCGGGCGACCGACTTGTTGCTGAGGCGCCGCTAGACTGCGCGCTCCTCATGAAACTTCAGCAACTGCGCTACCTGGCGGCGGTCGTCCAGAGCGATTTGAACATTACCGCGGCGGCGGCGACGGTGTCGGCCACCCAGTCGGCCATCAGCAAGCAATTGAAGTTGCTGGAAGATGAGCTGGGCTTCGATGTTTTCGCACGCAGCGGGCGGACATTGACGCGTTTAACACCGCCGGGCGAACGCGTGATCCGTCACGCGCTGAAGATGTTGCGCGAAGCGGAGAACATCCACGGCTTGTCAGAAGACTTCAGGGAAGACGATCGCGGCTCCCTGTCCATCGGCACGACGCACACGCAGGCACGTTACGTACTGCCGCACATCATCCAACAGTTCCGCCACCGCTATCCCAACGTGCAGTTTCATCTGCACCAGGGGACCTGCGAACAGATTGCCGAGATGGCGGAAGTGGACCGGATCGATTTTGCCATGGCGACCGGCTCGCACGAGTTGTTCGAAAAATACGTGCTGCTGCCGTGTTATCAGTGGAGTCGCCGGATCATCGTGCCCACGGGCCATCCGCTGACGCAGATCGAGCGGCCCACGCTGCAGGATGTGGCCGCCTTTCCGATCGTGACGTACGTGTTCAGCTTCAACGGGCGATCTTCGCTGCATGACGCATTTGCCGCCGCCGGCCTCGCCATCAATGTGGCGCTCACCGCCCGTGATGCCGATGTGATCAAGACGTATGTCCGGCTGGGCCTGGGTGTGGGCATCGTGGCGGACGTCGCGTTCGATCCCCAGCGCGAGAGCGGGCTGGTCTCAATCAACGCGGAGCACCTCTTTCCCCTGCACACGACCTGGATCGGCTTTGCGCGCGATCGGTTGTTGCGCGGCTTCATGTATGACCTGACGGCACTGGTGGCTCCCCATCTGGACCGCGATCTCGTTGACCGCGCCGCACGGTATTCGACCCAGGCTGAGGTGGACTCATTGTGTGCCGCCATCGAGCTTCCCCGCCGACCCTGAAGCGGCTCATGCTGCTCAGCCGAAGATAATCCGACTTTAGGCTTCCCGTTCCGGCTGCGTGAGCGATAATGAACGGCTTCCGCTCGAGGTCGCCGTCCGCCAGATGTTGCCGGTCCGATCCATTTTTCTGATTTGGCTGGTTGCCCTGCTCGGGACCGCGGGCGCACGTGCGGTCGCCGCGCCCCACCCGGCGGCGTCCCTCCTGGATCGCGCCACCGTCGGTATGCGCACGGATCCCGAGGCCAGCAAACGCAATGCGGACCAGGCCCTGAAGCTCCTCGAGAAGCAGCCCGATCCCGATCTGGAAGTCCAGGCCCGCCTGATTCTTTGCGACTACTACGCCGAGCGCGACACGGGCACCGCCGAGCGGGAAATCGATGCCGGCACGGCGTTGCTGCCCAAGGCGCAACGCAAAGGGCTGAAGGCAGGGCTCCTCGACTGCCGCGGGCAGATGTTCGAAACCGCGGGTAACAATGCCAAGGCTCGCGCACTATATGAACAGGCAGTCGCTGTCGCCGCGGAAACTCACGACGATGAGATGTTGGCGCAGAGCCTGTTTTCGCGCGGGTATCTGCTGGGGTTGGAGGGTGAATATGCAGCGGGCCTGGGCGATCTGAAACGCGCCCAGGCGCTGTTTGAGAAACTCAACAAGCCGATGCATTCGCTCACTGTGCTCAACAGCATTGCCACGCTGTACAACCGCATGGGTGACTACGCTCAGGCCGTGTACATATATTCACGCGCATTCAAGGCTCAGCACGCAGCCGGGATGCAGCGGGAAGAAGCGGTCACACTGCACAACCTGGGGCGCGCCTACGAGAACCTCCACGAGTGGGATGAGTCGCGCAAGTCATTTGCCCAGTCACTGGCAGTGAGCCGCCAGCTCGCCTATCCGCGCGGTGAAGCCTATGCCTTGCGTGGGCTCGCGGCGGTGGCCAACGCAACGGGTGATCCCCGAGGCGCGTTGGAAACGCTGGCAAGGGCGGAAGCACTGCAGCGCCAGACACCGGATGCCCGGCTGCGTGCGCAGATACAACTGGCCCGCGGCATCGCCTATCACGAGTTGGATCGATTGCCCGAAAGCATTGCCGCTCTCGAAGATGCCCTGGAGGTCTTCCGGACAGCCGATGCCATGGGCGAGTTGAATGCCACCTATTCGCAGCTCGCGGAAGTCTATTCCCGCAGCGGCAACTGGAAGGCGGCCTATGAACGGCTGGCGCAGGCCAAGGAAACTTCCGACCGGCTGCTCAACAATCAGCTCGATCAACGCTTCGCGACCTTGAAGGTCGAGTTTGATACGGCCGCGAAAGAGAAAGAAAACGCGCTGCTGATGCACGAGAACGAAATCAATCAGCAGGCGCTGGCACAGGGGCGCAGCCTGCGGCACCTGCAGGCTGCGGTGATCCTGTTGTCGGTGACGTTGGTGTTCGTATTGGCGATGCTTGCCGTACATCAGCGACGCAATGCGCTGCGCATGAAGTACCTCGCGCTCACGGATGAGCTCACGAATGTGCCGAACAGACGTTCGGTGCTGTCGCGGCTGGACCCGTTGTTGCGCGATTCGGAAGCCGGCACCTGCGCCTGTCTGATCATCGATGTTGATCACTTCAAGAAGATCAATGACCAGTTCGGGCATCCGACCGGGGATGAGGTGTTGAAAGCAGTGGCGGCCGCGGTGCGTGAGCTCATTCAGGAGCCCGCCTTCTTCGGCCGTCTCGGCGGGGAGGAGTTTCTGATTGTGCTGCCCCGGATGGACATGTCCGGCGCGCGCGAGGCGGCTGAGCGGTTTCGGGAGGCCATCATGGCGATCGACACCTCGCGCTGGTGCCCGGATAACCGGCGCGTGACCGTGAGCATTGGATGCTCCGTCTCCAACCCAGGTGCGGATACGCCCAGCACGATGCTGAAACGGGCCGACTTTGCGTTGTATGCTGCGAAGAGAAACGGACGCAATTGCGTAGAATCGGAGCCGACTTTTCCGGTGGACCAACCGCCGGGTATGGACTCTCTTGCAGCAGAAGCCTGATGATTTGATAGAAAACGACGATCAACCTGACCGATGGGGCGAACGTCTCCCCCGCCAGGTCGGGCTGGTGAACGCGGTTGCCGTGCTCGTCGGCGTTACGATCGGAAGTGGGATCTTCCGCGTACCCGCCACCGTTGCGGCCCAGCTCCACGATCCCGGACCGGCCATTCTTTGCTGGATACTCGGCGGCGTAATCGCCCTGTTCGGGGCGCTCACGATCGCCGAGCTCTCCGGGGCGTTGCCCCGCTCGGGCGGCATCTTCGCGTACCTGCTGGAAAGCTTCGGGCCACTTCCCGCCTTCATGTTTGGTTGGACGGAACTGGCGGTGGTGCGTGCCTCGGCTCTGGGCGCGACGGCCACGATTTTCGCCGAGTACCTCGGTTATTTTGTGCCGATGAGCCCGCGGGAGGTGCGGTACGTGGCTGCTGCCGCGATCATTCTCATCGGGGTCATCAACTACATCGGTGTGCAACGCGCAGCCGCAGTCATGACGGTGGCGACAGTTGCCAAATACATCGCGGTCATGGCATTGGGCGCCCTCGCATTTACTGCCAGCAGCGGAGGCGCTTCCCACTTCGCAAATGCCTGGGGATCCGGACTGCACCTGTCGTTGTTGGCCACCGCATTGATTCCGGTCATGTGGACGTACGACGGCTGGGCGGATCTGTCTTTCATGGGAGGTGAGGTCAGTAATCCACAACGGACCCTGCCGCTGGCGCTGATTCTCGGCGCGGTGTGTGTGACGGTGGTGTATCTGGTCCTCAACGTGGGATTCATGTATCTGCTGCCATTGCCGCAGATCGCGCAGTCCAGGCTGATCGCTGCGACGGCTGCGGAGCACATTCCTTTGTTCGGGGGATTTGGCGCCGCGATCATTGCGGCGGTGGCCATGCTCTCGGCCTTCAGTGGCCTGAACGGCTCGATGATGACCGGCCCCCGCATCTTCTTTGCGATGGCGGACCGGGGACTGTTCTTCCGCGGCATCGCCCGGGTATCGCCGCGTTTTCGCAGTCCATCTGCCGCCATCTGGCTCGCGACCGGACTCGGGGTCGTGTACGTCCTGCAGAATGACTTCGCGCAGTTGGCGGACAAATTCATTCTCGGCATCTGGCCTTTCTATGCGTTGGCCGTGGCCGGGGTGTTTGTTTTGCGACGTACGCGGCCCGATCTCGAACGTCCGTACCGCGTTGTCGGCTACCCGGTCGTCCCCGCGTTGTTTCTCCTGGCTTCCCTTGGAATGGTGATCAATTCCCTGGTCACGGACCCTAAGAACACGGGTATCACTTTCGGCATCATCGCCCTCGGCGCCCCGGCGTATTACCTGTGGCGCCGCTTTGCTCCACACTCATAGGACCCACGCATGGATCATCGCGTCCTGTTCGCAATATCTGCTCTGATCTCCTCGGCCGCGTTCGCGGCCACTGCGCCCCAGCTCTTTGGTTTTTCACCCGAGCAGACGGCAGCGCAGAAATCCATTGAGCAGCGCTTTGATGCCGATATCGCCACCGCGGACCTGGACGCCTGGATGAAGAGGCTGTCGTCCGAGCCCAACCAGGTCGGCGCGCCGCATAACAAGGCGAACGCCGAGTTTGTGCGTGACCAGTTCCAGTCTTGGGGATGGGACGCGCAGATCGAGGAGTTCTATCCCCTGTACCCCACGCTCAAACATCACACGTTGGAGCTGGTTTCCCCGAACGGGTTTGTTGCTTCGCTGACGGAGCCGCCGATCGCGGGCGATTCGACCTCGACGCGAACCGATGGCATGGGGCCCTACAACGTCTACGGGGCCGATGGGGACGTCACTGCCGATCTGGTGTACGTCAACTACGGCATGCCTGATGACTACAAGGATCTCGCGCGGCGTGGAGTGGATGTCAAAGGCAAGATCGTCATCGTGCGCTATGGCGGTGGCTGGCGGGGACTGAAGCCCAAGCTCGCTCAGACTCACGGGGCGGTCGGCTGCATCATCTACTCCGACCCACAACAGGACGGATATGGAGCCGGGGACGTCTACCCCAAGGGCGGTACGCGCCCGTCGGGCGGACTTCAACGGGGCTCGGTGGCGGATCTGCCCGTTCTGTCCGGCGATCCTCTGACTCCCGACGTGGGAGCAACCAGGAACGCCAGGCGTCTGAAGCTTTCCGAGGCCAGGGGGCTGATGAAAATCCCCGTCATTCCGATTTCATACGGGGATGCGCAGCCGCTGCTGGCAGCTCTCGGGGGGCCGGTAGCGCCAGCCGGCTGGCGCGGCGCATTGCCGGTTACGTATCACATCGGCCCGGGGCCGGCGAAGGTGCATCTGGAAGTGACTTCGGACTGGGGCCAGAAGCCGTTGTATGACGTAATTGCGCGGATTCCGGGCTCGCAGAGTCCGGATCAGTGGATCGTGCGGGGCAATCATCGGGATGGCTGGGTATTCGGGGCCTGGGACCCCTTGTCCGGGCACGTGGACATGCTGGCTGAGGCGAAGGCGATCGGCGCCCTGTTGAAAACCGGATGGCGGCCGAAGCGAACCCTCATCTACGCGAGTTGGGATGGTGAGGAGGCGGGCCTCCTCGGTTCGACCGAGTGGGTCGAAACCTATGCGGATGAGCTGCGTAAAAAAGCCGTGCTGTATGTCAATTCGGATACCAACGGCCGCGGCTTTCTGGGACTTGCGGGAAGTCACTCGCTGCAACATCTGGTCAATGATGTGTCGCAGAGCGTGAAGGATCCCGAGACCGGCGTGACCGTGGGCGCGCGTCTGCGCGCGAAAGTCCTGGTCGACGGCTACGAAAAGGGCGCCACGGATCGCGAACGCAAGCATGCGAAGTCTGCCGCGGGCGGGGGTGATCTCGCCATGGATGCTCTCGGCTCGGGTTCCGACTTCACGCCGTTCCTGCAACACTTAGGTATTGCCTCGCTGTCCATCGAGTTCGGGGGCGAGGCCGAGCAGGCCGGTGTGTATCACTCCAACTATGACTCTTATGATCACTACGTGCGCTTCGGTGATCCGGGATTCGTCTATGGCGTTGCGGAGGCGCAGGCTGTTGGTCATACCGTGTTGCGGGTTGCCGACGCGGACGTGCTGCCGTTTCAATTCGGGGCGTTTGCCGACACTCTGGATGGGTATCTGGGTGAGCTGCACGAGTTGGCGGACCACAAACGCAAGGATGCCGAGGAGTTGGCCAGACTGTTGGACCAGAAGGCATTCGAGCTTGCCGGTGATCCGCAGCATCCGGTGCTGGCGCCGGAACGCGAGCCGGAGGTTCCCTACCTCGACTTTGCCGCTCTCGACAACGCGGTGGTCCGGCTGAAAAAGTGCGCCAAGGTCTACGATGAGCGCTACACCCGTCTGCTTGCGGGTGGCGTGCGCCTGAGCGCCGAACGCAATCGCCAGCTCGATGAGTTGCTGCGCGGCATGGAATCCACCCTGACCAACTCCCGTGGCCTTCCGGAGCGCGAGTGGTATAAGCACCTGATTTACGAGCCGGGCCTGTACACGGGGTATGGCGTGAAGACGGTTCCGGGCGTGCGGGAGGCTATTGAGCAAAACCATTGGGACCAGGCCAACCAGTATGTTGGATTGACCGCTGCCGCGCTGAATGCCTACTGTGACCGCCTGGAGCAGGCCACCGCGCTGTTGAAGGAGGGGAATTGAGAAGGTTGATTGCCTTGGCCGCTTTGCTCGCAGTGGCCGTTTCCAACAGCGTCGCGGCAGTTGAAAAGCTGCCGCCGGTGCGGCACGTTTTCATCCTGATGCTCGAGAATCAGCCGTTCCAGATCTCATTCGGCAAGGGCTCGCCCGCGCCGTATCTCGCCACCGACCTGACCTCCAGGGGCGCGCTGCTGACAAATTACTACGGAATCGGTCACGCCAGCCTCGATAACTATCTGGCGCTGATCAGCGGCCAGGCTCCGAACCCGCAGACGCAGGCCGACTGTCCGCGGGTGGTCGACTTCCAGCTCAGTCAACCGACGCTGGACATCAATGGCCAGGCGCTGGGCTCGGGGTGTCTGTATCCCCCCATGGTCAAAACGCTGGCGGACCAACTCGAGACGGCGAAGCTGACCTGGAGAGGTTACATGGAGGATATGGGCAACGATCCCGCGCGTGAGCGCGCGGCTTGCGGCCATATGGCTCCAGGGGAAGTGGAGCGAACCGGCCGGGCGACCGTGGTAGACAAATATGCGGCGAAACACAACCCGTTCGTGTACTTCCACAGCATCATCGATGACCAGACTCGATGCGATAGCCATGTCGTGAACCTGGACAAACTGCCCGCGGATCTGCGCGGCATCCAGTCGACGCCCAACTACTCCTTCATCACCCCGAACCTCTGCAACGACGGGCACGATTCACGATGCGTGGATGGCGGCCTGGGAGGATTTCAGGCGATCGATGCCTTCCTGCGCAAGTGGGTGCCGATGATCACGGAATCGCCGGCCTTCAAGAAGGACGGGTTGCTGATCATTACCTTCGATGAGTCCGACGGTTCGGGGGACGAGGGGGCGACGGCCTGCTGCGGGGAGCAGGGATTGCCGGGGTCGCCGCAGCAAGCGGGGCTGTTCGGGCCGGGAGGCGGCCGCATCGGTGCCGTGTTGCTCTCGCGCTTTATTGAACCCGGGACTGTTTCAGCGGAGCCCTACAATCACTACTCGACGCTGCGCTACGTCGAGGATACGTTTGGCCTGCGGCATCTTGGGTATGCCGGGCAGACGGGGTTGAAAGTGTTTGGATCCGATGTGTTCAAGCGAGCTGCACACTGACCTTCGAGCGCAGCAGTGCGACGCCGCCGGCACAGATCAGTGCCGGCACGATCGCCAGCCAGAACAGTTGACCGGTGGGAATCCCCGCCGCCATCAGTTGCCCCGCGGCGAGCGGGGCGATGATTCCACCGAAACGTCCCATGCCGAGCGCCCAACCCACGCCCGTTGCGCGGGCGGTTGTCGGATACAACGTGGCGGACAGGACATTCAGCGCAACCTGACCTCCGACGACACCGTTGCCCATGATGGCAATCAGCAGGGAAGTGAGCGCTGCTCCCGGCACGCCTACTCCCAGCACGGCGAGGGCGACGGCCGTCAGAAGATAACTGATGCATAGCACGATGTACGGGCCCCAGCGTTGCATCAGCCACGCGAGCAGGAACCCGCCCAACACTCCGCCTAACTGGAACATGCCGGATTCACGCAGCGCCGTAGCGAGCGGCAGACCGCTTTCCTTCAACAGCGTGGGCAGCCAGCTGGAGAGCAGGTACAGCAGTCCGAGATTCAGGAAGAACACGAGCCACAGGAGCAGGGTGGCCGGTGCGAGTTGGGGCGTCAGCAGCTCGCTGACCGAGAGTTTCCCCTCCGGGCGCTTCTCCATGCTGTACAGATGGTCGTCGGTGTGGCGATGGTCCGGATCGAGCTTTTCCAACAACCGGCCGATCCGGTTGGAATCGCTTCCCCGGGCCACCAGGAAGCGCAGCGACTCAGGCAAGGCCAACAAGGGGAGCCACGCGAGCACGGCGAGTGCGCCACCGACACCGAATACAGCTCGCCAGCCACCGAGCTCGATGACGGGCGGCGCGATATAAGCGGAAGCGGCGGCGCCGAGCGAGATCCCGCAGGCCATCAGTGCAACGAGCATCGTGCGGCTGCGCGATGGCGCATATTCGGCGGTCAGCGCCAGGGCATTGGGCAGACTCGCGCCGAGGCCGATCCCAGTCAGAAGGCGCCACGTAAACAGCTCGGTTGCATCGTGAGAGCGGGCTGCGAGCAGCGTGGCAATGCCGACCAGCGCGAATGAGCTCAACAATACCGAGCGGCGCCCGAAATAGTCGCCCAGCGGGCTCACAATCAGCGCGGCTCCAGCGATACCCACGAGTGCCGCGGTGATGATCCAGCGCAGATCGCTGGGGGGCACGTGCCAATCGGCGGCGAGTGTGGGGGTGGCGGCGGCCATCGCCTGGATGTCGTAACCGTCGAGGAGGGTCACCAACGCGCACAGGAACAGGACACGCCAGTGCAAGGGTCCCAGCCGGGCGCCGTCAATGACCTGTTCTATGTCGAGCCGCATCCGACTTCCTTGACAAGAGCGACCGTAACGGTCAGAAATGATGCCTGCCGAGGCAGTAATTTTACCGGCAGTCCCTGTAATAGCAACCGAGCCCAAAGCCCTACCCTGCGATGATAAACAGATTGTTGGCTTTTGCGCTTGCGTTGGTGTCGTGTGCGCTCGTGGCCGGATGCATCCATCATCGTGACGGGCCAGCACCGCTGGGCATGAGCAGCCTCGCTACCGAACGTACTCTGGCAACCGCGCAGATAAACGAAGACGCCTGGCCGGATGACAACTGGTGGCACGCCTATGGCGACGCGCAGTTGGATGCTCTGATGACCGAAGCGCTTGCCGGGAGCCCGAGCCTGCAGATCGCGCATGCTCGCCTGCGCCAGGCTCAGGCCGTGGCTACCAGCGCTTCCGCGCCGCGGCTCCCGGGCACGACAGTCGATGCTGAAACGACGCGGCAGCGATATTCGGCCAACAGCATTTATCCGCCACCCTTCGCAGGCAACTGGTACACCGATGGCCGCGTGGCACTGGACTTCAGCTATGACCTCGACTTCTGGGGCCACAATCGCGAAGTGTTGGAGTCGGCGCGCGCCAGCGTACGCGCCGCCGAAGCCGATCACGCTGCTGCCCGACTTGCATTGACTGTTGCAGTGGCACGGGCGTACTTCAATCTCAGCCTGCAGTTCGCCTTGCTCGATATTGCCAATGCGAACCTGGTTCAACAGAGCACAATTCTCGATCTGACGCAGCAGCGCGCGAGCCGCGGATTGGAGAATATCGCACGCGTCAAACAGTCGGCGGGCAGTGTTGCTTTGACGCGGGCGGGCGTTCAATACGAGGAGGCCGCCATCAGGACGGTGCGTGCCCAGCTCGGAGCGTTGGTGGGTGCGGGACCGGACCGGGGCGCGGATCTGCAAAGGCCTGCGTTGCAAGCGCCACAGAAGATAGAGTTACCCACGGCGCTTCCGGCTGAGCTGCTCGGACGCCGGCCGGATATCGTGGCGCAACGCTGGCGCGTCGAATCCGCGACGCGCGGGATCTCGGCGGCGGAGGCGGCCTTCTACCCGAATGTGAACCTGGCAGCGTTTGCCGGTTTCCAGGCCATCGGGCTGGGAAGTCTCTTCAACGGCGGAAGCGCGATCGTTGGTGCCGGTCCCGCGGTGAGCCTGCCGATCTTCAACCGGCGGCAGTTGCGCGGCGCGTTGCAGTCGCAACAGGCGCAATACGAATACGCTGTCGCGCAATACAACCAAACACTCATCGATGCCGTGAATGAGGTGGCCGACGTGGTCACCAGCTGGGACGGCCTCGTCAAGGAGTCTGATGAGGCGCGCATTGCTGAAGACGCCGCCCAGTCTGCCTACTCGATCAGCAGGGACCGGTATCGCGCAGGACTCGATAACTATCTCACCGTGCTCTCCAGTGAGAACCAGGTGTTTTTTACGCAGGCCCTGCGTGCACAGTTGCTCGCCCGGGAGTTGAATCTCACGGCGGACCTGGTGCGGGCGCTCGGCGGAGGCTATTCGGCGGACACGCCGCCCGGGAACTGATCATGGAAGCGACCGCATCCACCAACGCCCCTGCTCAGGGGTTCTTTCAGACGCGCAGGGGCCGTTGGCTCCTCATTGCGACCGCGTTTTTTATCCTCATCGGCTTCCTCTGGTGGGCGTATTGGTATTTCCATGCGCGTTTCTACCAGGACACCGACGATGCCTATGTCGCGGGTGACCTGGTCAATGTCATGTCCCAGGTGAGCGGGACCGTCATCAGCATTGGCGCCGACGAGACGGATTTCGTGCAGGCCGGCCAGGAGTTGGTCCGGCTCGACAGCAGCGACGCCGAGATCGCGCTGCGCGATTCGGAGGCCCGCCTGGCCCGAGCCGTGCGCCAGACGCGGACTGTATTTGCCAACCGCGATCAGTTGCAGGCCGTCGTGGCGCAGCGGCGCGCGGATTTGCGCAAGGCGCAGTCGGACCTCGATCGCCGCAAAGACCTGACCAGGACCGGCGCGGTGTCCGCTGAAGAAGTTTCGCATGCCCAGGACGCCCTGAGCGCCGCCCGGGATGGACTGGTCGCCGCGGAGAAGAATCTCGCCGCCAGCGCCGCCCTGACGGGCCAGACGGGCGTTCCCGACAACCCCGACGTGCAGGCAGCCGCGACGGACGTCGAGCGATCCTACCTGGCGATGCGGCGGACCCGCATACACGCGCCAATGTCAGGTTACGTCGCAAAGCGCGCTGTTCAGTTGGGCGAGCGTGTCGCGCCTGGCGGACAACCGTTGTTGTCGATCGTGCCGTTGGAGCGGCTGCGCATCGAAGCCAACTTCAAGGAAGTGCAGTTGAGTCAGATGCGGATCGGTCAGCCGGTGCGGATCATTGCCGATCTCTATGGCGGCGGGGTGGAGTATCACGGCACGGTGGCCGGGCTGGGTCTCGGGACCGGCGCCGCCTTCGCGTTGTTGCCGGCGCAGAATGCGACCGGCAATTGGATCAAAGTCGTACAACGCGTTCCCGTACGCATTGTGCTCGACCCGAAGGAGTTGACCGCGCATCCATTGCGCGTAGGACTTTCGACCAAGGCTCAGGTTGATGTGCGCGATGTGTCCGGCGCGATCCTCGCGCAGGCTCCGCGTCAAACACCGGTGCTCGCGACGAGCACGTATGACATCGACCGCGAGGAGATTCACGCGCGTATCGCGCACATCATCGAAGAGAATACGGTCGAGGGGACGAATCGATTCGCAGCTCGACGACATTGAGTTAGATCGGTCGTTTACGTTGTTTCTCGCGGTTTGCCCCGAGTGTCAGTGGGGTGTGCGCGGGTTCACACGTGCGCAACCAGCGACACCCGCCGTTTACACAAATCAACGAGTTAGACACCGGTAGACAGAAGCGTCTGTGGCGCGCGACGTGCGTGTGTCACAGTCGGGACCGAGACCCTGACACTCCCTTTCTTACTTTATTTTACAAATTCAATCAGTTGATTGGATGCGACTGTACGGGCGCGCATGTGCGGCACGCGCCGTGCAATTGGTTCGTGCAGCAAGCTTCTACACGGACCACGCTCGTAAAAGGGGAGTTATGAAAATCGTATCCAATGCGGCAGCTCGTGCCGTAGTGTCAACCATGGCGGGGTGGGCGCTCACCGTGTCCGCCGCGAGCGCCGTGCAGGATCCCGGCGTTCGCGCCGGCCCCGGTGCCGGCGATCCGGTGCCTGGTCTGACCGCAAACCAGATGACGTTGTTCCTGGAGGGACAGAAAACCTTCGAAGAGGTTGATGCTGTTGGGGATGGTCTCGGGCCCCGTTTCAATCTCGATAGCTGTCTCGGATGTCATGCGTTCCCGACGCACGGTGGTAGTGCTCCAGCCGTCAATCCGCAGGCGACGCAGGCGACTGCGATGGGCGCGAAGAACACGTTGCCTCCTTTCATTACGGCGAACGGGCCGATTCGTGAAGCACGCTTCCAGTATCAGCCGAACGGCCAGCGCGATGGTGGCGTGCATTCGTTGTTCGTCATCAGCGGCCGCGTCGATGCCAGCGGAAGCGCCGCCCGGTGCACGGCTGTACAGGAGGATTTCGCGACCAACTTCCGGCGCGGGAACGTTTCCTTGCGTATTCCGACCCCGACCTACGGGTTGGGATTGGTCGAGAACATTCCGGACACCACGTTGACCGCCAATCTGGCCGCGAATGCGCAGCAGAAGGCGGCACTGGGCATATCCGGGCACTTGAATACCAATGGCAATGACGGTCGCGTGGCACGTTTCGGCTGGAAGGCACAGAACGTGTCGCTGCTGTTGTTCTCCGGTGAGGCCTACAACGTCGAGATGGGCATCACCAACGAGTTGTTCCAGACGGAACGCGATCTGAACGCCAATTGCCAGACGAAATCGACTCCGAATGACACTACCGGTAGTGAAAACATCGCGGGGATCGACGGTTTTCTCAGTGATATCGAGCAGTTCGCCATCTACATGCGCTACCTCGGAGCGCCGGTTCCGTCGACGACCGCACCGGGCGGCGCTGCCTCGATTCAGCGCGGCGCGGCGGCATTCAATTCGGTTGGATGCTCGATGTGCCATACGCCCTCGATGAAGACCAGCAACACGACGGTTGCTGCCTTGGCCAACAAGACGGTGAACCTGTACTCCGACCTCGCGCTCCATCACATGGGACCCACCCTGGCTGACAACATCATCCAGGAAGCCGCCGGACCGGATGAGTTCCGGACTGCGCCTCTGTGGGGCATCGGGCAGCGCGTGTACTTCCTCCATGACGGGCGCACGAACAATCTGTTGCAGGCCATTCAGCTTCATGCCAGCGGTGGCGGTATACGGAACAACGATGTTGTCACGGTCGATGCGACCGCGACCGCCGATGTCACCACCAACCGCGGTGGTCCGTGGACCAATTTCGCGCCATCGGAAGCAAATCGGGTCATTGCGAACTTCAATGCCCTCAACGCGGCTTCCCAGCAGGATGTGCTGAATTTCCTGCGGAGCCTGTAACTGACGTAAAGATTGATCGCGTATTGGGCTCCCCCATGGAGCCACCCCGCTGGGGCGCCCCTGACCAAGGCGCCCCTTTTTTTACAAAAAATGTCTACGGCGTTGGGGTTGACGGGGCGCCGAGGCACTAGCATTGCACGGGGAAACCAGGAGTGTGGGCATGAGGATATTGGTGCGATCCCTGATGGCGGCGGTGGGAACGATCGGGCTCGTTGCCGGGGCCCAGGCAAAGGATGACGCGCAGAACTTTGAGATCGCCGGCTTCGGTGGCTGGAGCATGGGCGGTGAATTCAAGCTGCAGGGCGGTGGGGCAATCGTCGATAACGAGGTCACCTCGACCGGTTCCCGCATCGGCCTGCAGGACCATCTTTCTTATGGCGTGGCTGCCGATCTTCGCGCCGGCGACAATGCCGCCTACGAGCTCTTCTACTCCCGTGAACCCACGCGGTTATCTGTAATCAACGGCGCCGCACCCACCGATGTGACCGTCAGCTACCTGCAGCTCGGTGGAACGTTAATGCTCGATGAGGGCGAAAGGGCCGTCAGGCCGTATGCGGTCGGTGGGCTCGGTATCACGCGACTTTCCCCAGGAGAGGACGGCAACACCCGGACCCGTTTCTCCGGTTCACTGGGGTTGGGACTGCGATGGGGCGCCACCCAACACCTGGCACTGCGGCTCGAGGGACGGGGGTTTGTCACCCTGATGAATAACGATGCGGTGTTCTGCAAATCGGATGAAAGCGGCCTGCTCTGCCGGGTCCACAGCAACAGCACCACCTTCATCCAGGGACAATTGCTCGCGGGAGTGGCCTTTACCTTCTAGTCCAGCTTCATGTAGTTCAAGGGGAGCGCCGTGGTGTACTTGATGGTCTCCAACGAGAAACTGGCGCTCACGTCCTTGAACTCGACCGCCGCAATCAGGCGTTTGTAAACCACGTCATACGCATCGATGTCAGGCACGACTATGCGCATCAGGTAGTCGACATCGCCGCTCATCCGGTGGATCTCGACCACTTCGGGTATGTCCCGCACGGCCTTCACAAACTTCTCGAACCACGCCTCGCTGTGATTGGCGGTCTTCAACGTGACAAAGACCGTGGTTCCGAGGTTCAGATGCCGTGCATTGAGCAGGGCCACCGTCTGCTTGATCACGCCTTCTTCCTCCAGGCGCTTGATCCGGCGCCAACAGGGCGCCTTGGACAGCCCGATGCGCTCGGCCAGCTCCGCCGCGGTCAATGCCCCGTCTTTCTGGAGGAGATCCAAAATTTTGCGATCCTGCTTATCCATGAGATATTTTTACCGAAAAGGTCGCTATCACGCAACTTTGTTGCGTAGCTGCCCCTGAATGCCCTGATGTTCGCAACACTGTAGCTCGCCGAAACGGCTACGCTGTTGGACATGGATATTCAACGGCTCTTCAACGAACACCCGGCCTCGGTCGGTGAGTCTTATTGGGAGCACCTGCTGCGGGCCTCCTGGTTCGCCGGCAAGATGTTGATGGGGGCGGGCGCTTGTTTTGTCCACGCGCTGTTGCCCTTTCTGTTTGTCAGGACTGGCAGCGAGACCATCCAGCAGTTGCACACCGCGATGGTGACCCATCGCCGGGTTAAACCGGAAGGGATTGATCTTGCCGCTCCTGGCCAGCTCCGCACCGTCAAATAGTCTGTGGATCTCCGTTCGCCGGGTCGTTCCCGGCGTTCTGGTCGCGATTCTCCTGGCCATCCTGGCCAAGAGCCTGTCCGACAGCATTGCCCAGGGCGCGATCGGGCTCCCCAAAATTCCGCTCAGCCCCGTTCTATATGCGGTGCTCATTGGCATGCTCTGGCGCAACACGCTCGGGGTGCCCGCGTGGACCAGCGACGGACTCAACTGGGCGATGCATCGCCTGTTGCGGACAGGCATTGCATTGGTGGGTTTGCGGCTGACTCTCGCAGGAGCGTCCGCCATTGCGCTGACGGCCCTTCCGGTGGCTTTAGGTTGTCTGGCCACTGCGTTGGTGGCGGGAATCGTCATCTCCCGGCTCCTGAGCGTTCCCAGGCGGCTGGGGGTGCTTCTCGCGATTGGTACGGCCGTTTGTGGTTGTACCGCGGTCGTTGCAATGTCGCCTGTTATCCGTGCCAAGCACGCCGAGACCGCTTTCGCGGTGACCTGCGTGGTGCTGTTTGGTTGCGTCGCCATGCTGTTGTATCCGTGGCTGGCGGGGCATTTTTTCGCTCACTCACCCGTGCATGCCGGCGTTTTCCTGGGGACCGCCATCCATGACACCTCCCAGGTGATCGGCTCCGCGTTGATCTATTCGCAGCAGGCGAATGCGCCGGATGCCCTGTCGGCCGCCAGTGTGGCCAAGTTGCTGCGCAATCTCTCGATCATCGTGCTGATTCCGGCCGCGGCCTGGCTCATGCGACGGGAAGCGGCACGCGAGTCAGAGCACAGTGATGACCCGCGAGTTGCAGGGGCACCGTTGCGGGCTCCGAAGTCGAGCGCGGTCCCGTTCTTCGTCTTCGCATTCATCCTGTTTGTAGTCGTCCGCACCGTGGGCGACGGTTTGTTTCATCCCGATGCGCCGGTGTGGCATGCGGTCGTCAATGCCGGTCAAACGGCGTCCGAATTGTTCCTGGTGTGCGGAATGACGGCCGTTGGATTGAGCGTGTCGTTCAACGACATGTGGCGGATCGGCTGGCGGCCGTTGGCCGCGGGATTCCTGGTGGCCACGCTCGTCGGCCTTTGCAGCCTGGCGCTCACGTCAGGCATGTATCACTTCTTCGGGTAAAAGTCCTGCCGGTGAGCACCCTCGCAGGTGCCACCGGCAAGATAACGTTGCAAATGAATGCAACGGAGGGAGCTTGCGGCACTTCCCCCGCCCATGGCAGGTCGGCGGGGAAGCACTACGAATTGGCACTGGATACTGCGACGGAGTGCGGTGCACTCACAAGCACTTCGTTTCCCGCAGGGCAACAGGGAATGTCAGTTGGCGTCGGTGGTGCTGTGCACGAGGTAGCCGCCGGATTTTTCGTCCCGTTCCACGGTCAGCAGGCGGCGCTTCGCGGCTTCTTCCAACAGGTTGTTGAATGAGCGGAAGCCATAATAGCTCTCGTTGAATCCCGGCCGCTGACGCTTCAGGGCCTGTTTGATCATCGAGCCGTAGATTTTATCCTCGGCGCCGCGCACGGCCACGAGAGCCTCGATCGTCGACAAAACCAGGTCAAAGGCTTCCTGTTGCTTGTCATCACCGGGACCGGAAGCCTTCTTGCGGGCAGCGCGCCGTGGCCTGGCCTGTTCCCGGACCAGGTCATCGTAGTAGATGAACTCGTCGCAACTGGCGATGAGCAGGTCGGAGGTCGAGTTCTTGACTCCAACTCCGATGACATCCTTGTTGTTCTCACGCAATTTGCTGACGAGTGGTGAGAAGTCCGAATCACCGCTGATGATGACGAACGCGTCGACGTGGGTCTTGGTGTAACAGAGGTCGAGGGCGTCCACGACCATCCTGATGTCGGCGGAGTTCTTGCCCGACTGTTTGACGTGCGGGATTTCGATCAGCTCGAAGCCCGCGTGGTGCATGGGAGGCTTGAACTCCTTGTACCGTTCCCAGTCGCAGTAGGCCTTCTTGACGACGATCGAGCCTTTCAGCAGCAGGCGTTCCAGGATCCGGGTGATGTCGAACTTGTCGAACCGCGCATCCCGTACGCCCAGGGCAATGTTCTCGAAATCACAGAACAGGGCGAGGTTGGAGGTTTCGGTTCCTGAGGGTGCGTGGTTTGCGGGCATTGGATTATTGTCACATATCCGGAAAGCCTCCAGTCAATTGATGCAACGCACAAATTCACGCCAAAGCGGCGCCAATCCTTCAGGTTTACAGGGCATTCGACCGATCGGTGACCCAGGTCTCAATGCTAGTCTGGATTCATTGGGACGCCTGCCGACATAGTGGTTGTCAGCACAGTGGAGGGGCGCGTCGCCTGTTTCTGAACGAGACGTGGGTTTGCACAAGAAGACATTGATCGCCGCTTGCCTGGGCGCGCTCGCTTTGATCGTGGGGGTATTTGCCTCGACGAGGTACGTCCTCGCCCACAGTTTTGCCACGATCGAGGCGGACGAGGCCCGCCAAAGCCTCGAGCGGGTCAAGCAGGGCCTGCAGATGGAGGTCCATCAGCTTCGGGCCGCCGCGGAAGACAACGGTCACTGGGACGCTGCCTACGAGTTTGTGACCGGCCATCGCGCGAACTTCATTGCCGAGAACTTCACGCGGTCGGGCCTGGACACCATGCGGGTCCACGTCATGTGGGTTGGCGATAACGCCGGCAAGACTCTCGTCAGTATCACCACCCGCAATGCCCCTGCGGGAGAGCTCGGTCAACTCGATCCTGAGCTGTTGAACCGGATTCAGAAGTACGCGCTGACTGCCGTGCCACCGGACAGCGTGGCCGCGAATGTCCGTGTGATGCGGGTTCCGGACGGTGTGCTGGCGTTCTGGGCCGTGCGCGTTCTGCGCTCGAACCATACGGGACCCAGCCCGGGTCTGCTGGTGTTCGGGCACTTTCTCGATCAGGAGATGATCAGCCGGATCGAAGAGACGAGTCAGTCCCCGGTGAAGCTGATTCTCCTGGATGAGCAGGGTCATGCGTCCGCAAATGTCAGCGATACCGTGTCCAGCTGGTTGGCGGTTCCCTCGGGTGACACGCTCATTCAGACCAATGACGGCGAAACGCTCGACAACTATCTGGCCCTTCGCGATGTCGAAGGCCGGCCGGTGGCAGTGTTGGCCAACAGTGTGTCGCATGCTGCATTGAAGCTGGGCCGCCGCACGATTACCTGGGTAGTGATTGCGCTGCTCGTTGGATTTGCTTTCCTGGTCTGCCTGTTGCTCACGATGGTGAACCGTGGCTGGCGCACCAGCGCCGTTGCCCGCCGCCAGTCGATCGATCAACAGCGGCAATTCTCCCGACTCGCCCGCCGCGACGTCCTGACCGGACTGCCGAACCGCGTCTATCTGCACAAGTTGCTGCCACGGCTCATCAAACGCGCGGCCCGCGATTCGGGCCGGATGGCGCTTCTGTACATCGATCTCGACCATTTCAAGAACGTCAACGACTCCCTCGGACACGCCGCTGGCGACAAGTTGCTTCTGGCGGTGGCTCACCGGCTGCGTGCGGCTGTTTCCACGCATGACGTGGTTGTCCGGATGGGCGGTGACGAGTTCGTGGTCGTGGCGAACATGCTGCCGAATGCGCAGGTGGTGAATTCCATCGCGGATCGCATTCGCCGCGCGCTGGTCGTGCCACTCGATCTCGATGGCGTCACCATGTTTGCGAGCCCGAGTATAGGCATCAGTGTTTATCCGGAAGACGGCACTGACACTGAGCAACTGTTGAAGCACGCCGACATCGCGTTGAATCATGCGAAGGACTGCGGTCGCGGCAACCATCAGTTCTATACGCCGGAAATGAATGCCCGCCTGCGCGAGCGCTTCGGCCTGGAGCGGGCACTCCGCCAGGCGTTGGAGCGCAATGAGCTGTCGCTGGAGTACCAGCCGTGCTTTGACCTGCAGTCCATGCGGCCGGTCGGCCTGGAGGCCCTCATCCGCTGGCGGCAGGCCGATGGCACATACATTCCGCCGTCGCGATTCATTCCGATTGCGGAGCAGAGCGGCCTGATTGTCGATATCGGTGACTGGGTGCTGCGTCAGGTCGGACTGCAGTTGAGTGAGTGGCAGCGGCAGCACGTGCCACTGCTGCCGGTGTCGGTGAACATCTCGGTCCGGCAGTTCGAGCACGTGAATCTGGCGACGGTGGTGTCGGTGCTCGCGGATGAGCTGGGAATCGATGCGAGCCTGCTGCACTTTGAAATTACCGAGAGTGCTGCAATGCAAAATTCCCAGCAGCACCTGGGCTCGCTGCAGGCGTTGCGCAACCTGGGCTCGCGCATCCTGATTGATGATTTCGGTACCGGCTATTCGAGCCTGAGCTACCTGAAGCACCTGCCGATCGACACCCTCAAGATCGATCGCGCCTTCGTACGTGACATGGCGGTCGATACGAACGATGCCGCCATCGTGCGCGCCATTGTCGGCGTCGCGAAGAGCCTCGGGTTACAGCTCGTGGCCGAGGGAATCGAGACCGCGGAGCAGCTCGAGTGCCTGCGCAAGCTCGATTGCGAGTGCGGGCAGGGCTTCTACTTCAGCCCGCCGGTGTCAGCCGAGTCCTGCCGTGCGATGCTGTGGCAGCTTCGGGGTCCGCCACGAGCGGTGGTGGACACGCCAAAGCTTCGGTTGCTGGCCCCTACAACGTAGAATCGTCCGTGGCGCGTCCCGCGCCGTTGATAAGAACACCAAGGGACAGCATGGCCGGTAAGAGTCGACGAAAGGTCTCGCGGAAGGCCGCGGAAGAGGCTGTACGTACACTTCTGCGATGGGCGGGCGATGACCCGGATCGCGAAGGTCTGCTCGAGACGCCCAAGCGTGTGGTCAATGCCTATCGCGACTGGTTTTCGGGTTACGAGTTGGATCCGTCGGAGTATCTGCGCCGGACATTCGAGGAGGTCGGCGGATACGACGAGATGATCGTGCTGCGGGATATTTCCTTCGAGTCCCACTGTGAGCATCACATGGCGCCCATCATCGGCCGGGCGCACATCGGTTATCTGCCGACCAACAAGGTGGTGGGGATCAGCAAGCTCGCGCGCGTACTGGAGGGTTATGCCCGGCGCTTCCAGGTTCAGGAAAAGCTGACAGCCGAGATCGCCAACTGCATCAACAGCGTGCTGAAGCCCCGTGGCGTGGGTGTCGTCATCGATGCCACTCACGAGTGCATGACTACGCGCGGCATCCACAAGCGCGGAGTATCGATGGTGACGAGCCGGATGACCGGGACATTCCGGGAGGATGCCCGGACGCGCATGGAGTTTCTGCAGTTTGTGGATATTCGCGCGGCGAAAGAGGTGTACTGAGTCGATTGACGCGGCTTCTAGTAGTCCACCTGAGCGTGATCGTACGAGTCGCCCTTCCAGTAGAAGACATTCTGGGATTCTGTCTTGTCACCGGCGAAGAACAGGATGACACCATCGTTCTGCTTCGGGCGGAATTGCTTCTTCAGCGCGCTGTCAAACACGCGGTCGATGGCGACTGAATGGATGAAGAACGAGCTCGCGTTGATTGCCGCCTGATCGAGCATCTTGAAGCCATAGAATGACTGGCCCGACGGCGCGCTGAAGACGACAAACTTGTAGCCGCTGGCGCCGCGGTCAACCGGCACCAGCAACAGCGCGTAGGCGACTGACCGGGAATCTTCGAAGTGGCCCGTGGCAATACCCGGGCAGGCCAGCGGCGCGGTGCTGGCCCACTTCTGCCGTGCCTGCGGCAGCAGATTGCTGGAGTCCTGAACTTTCCAGCCGTAGAAGCGGCGCTCCAGCGTGTCGCGAATATCCTTCGGGATGGTCTCGATCTGGCACAGTCCCAACGCATCGTCGGCGTCCACGGCCGCCGTGGCGAACGACGCATGCTGGAAGAAAGACAGGCCGGAAAGCAGGCTCAGCACAAGGGCAGACCGCGCGTATGATGCGCTCCGCGACGCGAAATCCATTCAACCTCCGTATCGATGTCCCGGACGGAATCCGAGAATCCCCGGAGGCCTCGTGCACACATCCGTCCCTGTTGCGCCGCCATGATTGCCTTTATGCGCGCATCTAACAAGAGGGTTCCTCGCAATCTTGCGGTCAACTTTCAGCCAACATCCAACTGTGCGCGACCTGAGTCTCGAGACGTTGGTCCGAGGCCGACTACCTGTCGGCCGCGGGGTGTTTCGCTGTGTCTGTTGACGGCGTCAGTGGAGTGTAATTACGACTGATTCTTCGGCTCGGTCTTCTTGAAATCAGCCGGAACCGAAAATGCATCCGGGCTCGCGCTGTTGGTTGACACCGAAACCAACTGTGACGAAACGGTCATCAGGGCCACGTCGCCCGGTGGCAGCGGCACGGGTGTTGTCGCAGGGGCGGGAGCCGCCGCCGGGGCTGCTTCCTGCGAATCGTCCTTCTTCTTGTGGAACAGGCCACCCAGCTTGCCTGCAACGGCACCTGCGAGGGCGCTCGGGCTGTTGGAGCTGTCGCTGTCCTTGTCGCTGCTGTCCTGGGTTTGATGAGCCTTCGGGTCCTTGCACTCGGCGCCGCCCAGCGCGAGCGTAAAGCTGCTTTTTACGGGGTATCCCTTGACGCTCTGCATCTTCGTCGCGATCTCGGACCAGATGCCCTTGTATTGACTGAAGAGCATCTTCGCGCGTTGGGAGATGTCCTGGGAGCCCGACGGGTCCAGGCCCATCTTCGTGGCATAAGCCTTGTAGAACTTCTGCACCTCGGCGCTTTCGGTGAAGCTGGTGGACATCCAGTTGTCCAGCACGAGGGCGACTTCGCAGATCGAGCCGGTTTCCTTGTCCTTGCAGGGCTGCGCGGCCGTGATGACGACGCGCTCGGAGTCATAACCGCCGTACTGGGCCTTTTCGCCGGTCTTCCTGACATCTGCCCTGGCAGGCATCCATTCGCACTTGGACTGGTCGACGGCGGAGGGCTGTTTGCGCTCATCCGCCGAATTCAACTGATCGGTGGCCTTCTGCAGTTGCTGGCGCATCTGCTCGAAGGTCATCTCGGTGTATTCCTTTTTGTTTATGTTGAGATGGTAGAGCTTGTCCTGGTCGAGCAGGATGATCTCGGCCGAGGGGCCGACCGCGTTGCGGGCCAGGAAGCCGACGAGCTTCGACTTCATCTTCATGTCGCTGTCAGTGCGCGACTTGTTGCCGGAGATGGTTGTTTTGCTCGTACCGGACATATTGCCGAAGGCCATTACGCCGACGCCTTCCACCGAAGTGGTTCGCTCCATGGTGATGTCGGCGCGGGCGAGGCTGGCGACGAGCGAGAGAAGGCCGCACAGCGCCGCGAGAGCGCCGGGCCGCAGTGTCCTGGTGTTCATGGAAACCCCTGATTAGTAGTGTTCTAGGACGTATACCAGAATGCTACCAGGAAGCCGCCAGCGGCAAGCCCAGAAAGGTTCGGATTGGGGGAAGCGGCGTCGGCGGCGATGTCGCGACGCGGGCGTGTTGGGCCCCAGGGGGCTGGCCGCGGCGCCACTTTGGCGTGGCGCCGCGGGCCGATCAGGCGGTCAATGCGGCGTCGCTGCTGCGCGAGGCCTTCTTGCGGTCCGTCTCTTTCAGGTGCCGCTTGCGGATGCGGATGGAGATCGGGGTGACCTCGACCAGCTCGTCGTCGGCAATGAATTCAACCGCATATTCCAGTGTTACCGGGATGGGCGGTGTCAGGATCAGCGCCTCGTCCTTGCCGGCGGCGCGGATGTTGGTCAGCTTCTTGGTCTTGGTCGGGTTGACCACGAGGTCGTTCTCACGGCTGTGAATGCCGATGATCATGCCCTCGTAGAGCTTCTCACCGTGGCTCACGAACAACCGGCCACGCTCCTGCAGGTTGAACAGGGAGTAGGCAACCGCCTCGCCCGCTTCACTGCTGATGAGCACGCCGTTGTGGCGGTCCGGAATCTCACCCTTTACGGGTGCGAAGCCATCAAAAATATGGCTGATGAGCCCCGTGCCCCGGGTGAGGGTCATGAACTCGCCCTGGAAGCCGATCAGGCCACGGGCGGGCACTCGATACTCCAGGCGCGCGCGACCGCTGTTACCGTCGATCTGCATGTCGGTGAGCTCGGCACGGCGAGTGCCCAGAGCCTCCATCACCGATCCCTGATGCCCTTCCTCGATATCGACAGTCAGGGCTTCGTATGGCTCGTGCACTACGCCGTCGACAACCTTCGTCAACACCTGGGGACGGGATACCGCCAACTCGTAACCTTCGCGGCGCATGTTTTCGACGAGAATCGTCAGATGCAACTCGCCGCGGCCCGAGACGCGCATGACGTCCGGCTCGTCGGTGTCTTCAACACGCAGCGCAACGTTACTCTGCAGCTCACGATAAAGGCGCTCGCGGATCTGCCGGCTGGTGACGTACTTGCCTTCGCGACCAGCGAAGGGCGAGGTATTCACCTGAAAATTCATCTGCAGGGTCGGCTCGTCAACGCGGATTGGAGGCAATCCAACCGCGGCTTCCGGAGCGCAGACTGTCACGCCGATGTTGACGTCGTCGATTCCTGTGATGGCGACGATGTCGCCAGCCGAGGCCTCTTCCGTCGGGGTTCGTGCCAACCCGGCGAACGTCAATACCTGTGCAATCTTGGCAGCGCCGCGGTCTTCATCACCGTAGCGGAGCACCACGTTCTGGTTGGGCTTGATGCTGCCGCTGCGAATACGGCCGATGCCGATACGACCCACGTAGGAGTTGTAGTCCAGCGTCGAGATCTGCAACTGCAGCGGCTTGGAGGCGTCGGCCGCCGGCGGTGGCACATGCGCCAACACGGCTTCGAACAACGCGGACATGTCCGGACGGCGCTCGGTGAAATCAGTGCTGGCCCAGCCCTGCAGGGCCGAGGCGTAGATCACCGGGAAATCCAACTGCTCGTCGCTGGCCCCCAGCTTGTCGAACAGCTCAAACGTCTGGTCGATGACCCAGCCCGGGCGGGCGCCGGGGCGGTCGATCTTGTTGACGACGACAATGGCTTTGAGACCCAGGGCAAGGGCCTTGCGCGTAACGAAGCGTGTCTGGGGCATCGGGCCCTCGACCGCGTCGACGAGCAGCAACACACCATCGACCATGGACAACACGCGCTCAACTTCGCCACCGAAGTCAGCGTGGCCCGGGGTGTCGACGATGTTGATACGGGTGCCGCCGTACTCGATGGCGCAATTCTTCGCGAGGATCGTGATACCGCGCTCTTTCTCGATATCGTTCGAGTCCATGATGCGCTCGCCCATTTTCTCGTGGGCGGCGAATGTGCCGGACTGCTTGAGCAGGCAGTCGACCAGGGTCGTCTTGCCGTGGTCAACGTGAGCGATGATGGCGATGTTGCGTATGGGGCGATTCATAGGGGTAGCTTATTTCGGGCATGTGTACGGTCGCTGACAGCTTCAGCACCGGCGCATGCGGCAAGCCCAGTAGGCGCATACGCAAAAAAGGACGCGCAGGGTAGCAGATTCACCGGCGCAATGCCGGCGAAAGAACTCAATTCGGGAACACCCTGTAACCCTTTGATTCCATTGACCAAGGGTTGAGCTCCACCACCCGGTCCAGCACGCACTGATTTCGGGCGCCGAGGAGGAAATTCAAGGCCTGGGCGCTGACCAGAAGAGCGCCCAGCCTGGCATACAGATTGAGGGGCGGGTCGGCTTTGGCGGGGCCGTGCGGGGGCTCGGGCGGCTGCTGTGCACAGTCCGGGGGCGGGTGGGATGGGCCGGTGAAGCGCGAATAGGGGTCGATCAGTGGACCGATCCGGACAACCCGGCCTGCCAGGCAGCACAGCAGCAGAGGCGAGCCTTCGTCGAGAGCCTGCTGCGCAGCGCCGGCGTAAGACGCGTCAGCTTCGCTGTCAGCGCATGCGATGACAAGTGCTGGTCTGAGGGAGGGGAGGAGGTAGTCGGTTTCACGGTGTATGCCCTGCCGCTCGAGCTCGATGCGTGTTGCGGTGGCCAGGTGACCGTGGCCGCACACGCGGACATGCCTCACAACTCGTGCGTCGGTGCCGATCCAGGTTCGAGCATTTGTTGCGCGTCGCATGGGGGCATCGTAGTGCCGCCCCGGCGAATGAGAAGCCCACGAAACTGCCGAATACAGGCAATTTTACTTGGTTGGGCCGATGCGCAAGCTTCTCGTGGCCAAGTGAACCTCGACGAGGAAAGCCACGTAGGCGCCCGTGATGAACACCATCGCGCCCACGAACAGCAGAGCAATCGTCCCCGCAAAACCGGAGCCGAAAAACGCATTGGCAAACAGCGTAATGACCACCAGCGCAATCAATACCGCTGAGCAACCGCACATCGTGATCGCCGCGTTGATGCAACGTGTTCTTCGCGCCAGAACTACTAAATCTTCGTGTATCTGGCGGGCGTCCGCCGGATGACGAGTCAGGAGATCTTCCAGGTGCCGTGCGCGGTCAACCGCCCGCGCCAGTCGGCCGGTCATTACGCTCAAGGTCACACCGACGCCTGACAGAAGGAATACGGGCGCGAGGGCGCTCTGGATGAGATGAGAAATGTCCATAGCCACGCAATGATCGGGAAGACGTCGCTATGATGCCAGCCAACCGTAACGAGACGCATGCTGTATGAAGGCAAAAGAGCTGGATGGCCACTGGGACACGAAGTCACTGCTGTATACCTGCCACGAGCGGTCCATCGAGCTGCTGAAGCGCAACCTGACGAAGGGCGGAATTCTGGCCGCTACGCCGGGAGACCGCGCAGAGCAGCGTGGGTACACCGCGATCTTTGGCCGCGACGCCGCGGTCTGCGCGCTCGGCATGGCCGTGTCCGGTGACAAACAGTTGGAGCGGGAAGCAATGACCGCCTTGCATACGCTGGCTGATCACCAGGCGCCGAACGGGCAGATTGCCAAGTTCGTCGATCTGCAGAAGCGCGAACCGGATTTCTGGTATCTGGGGTGTATCGATTCGACGTTGTGGTGGTTGATTGCGCTCGCGACCCTCGATCGGCGTGGGCAACCGCGGGGTCTGCTGCGCCGTTATTCGCGCAAGATCCAACTGGCACTGCAGTGGCTGTTGGCGCAGGAGCACCAACGATTCTTTCTGCTGCAACAGAATGAGGCCAGTGACTGGGCCGACATCATGCCCCGGTCAGGATTTGTCCTCTACACCAACGCGTTGTGGTATCTCGTGAAGCGGATGTTTGGTGTGCCGCACATCGAGGCAACCTACGAGAACTTCAACGGGTTGTTTCATCCGTTCTCGGCCAGGCTGGCGGAATATCGCCGCGCGCGCCTGTTGAATGAGTACGTGTTGAAAAAGGGCCGTGACCGGGATCTGTACCTGAGCTTCGTCAACTTCTCGTTCTGGGGCGATGAAGGGGATGTGTTTGGGAATGTGCTGGCGCTCCTGACGGGTCTGGCCGATGAGCGTGCGACTCGCCGCACGTTGGATGCATTGACACGAGAGCGCGTAGGCGATCCGTACCCGGTCAGAGCCGTGACTCATCCCATCCGGCACAAAAGCTCGTTGTGGCGGCCCTACATGGCACGCCACCGGCAGAACCAGGTGTGGCAATACCACAATGGCGGCATCTGGCCGATGGTCGGCGGCTTCTGGGTCGCGGCCCTCGCAGGCGCCGGCCGCGCCCGGCAGGCTCAACAGGGGCTGGTTGGTATGGCGCGCGCGTGTGAAGTCGGCAACTGGGCCTTCACCGAATGGCTCCACGGCCGAACATTAGCCCCGCGCGGAATGCCCGGCCAATCCTGGAACGCCGCCGCGTTCCTGATGGCCGAACACGCTGTAGCAAATGGGCACGCTGTGTTTAATTGCTGACGATTGCCGTCATCTGTGTAATTTTCGCCGCGCCTTGTGCAGGCGAATCACAACCCTGCCATCTGCCAGCTTCTCGGGCGGAGAAGCTGAAATGTTGACAACTTTCGAGAGAGCTCCTGCAAATCCGTAGGGATCGGCGACGACAAAAGTACCGCCGATCCGGCTGCTCATTAATGCTGGATCGGAAATTTCCAGCTGGGTTTCACTGAATTGATTGATCTGCCGCACGACGTCCACCAATGGACGATCGCCGGAGGTAGCAGGAGGTTTGGTCCAGCGCAGCCGCCGGTTGATTTCGTCTGCCCGTAATTCGAGTGAGATCTGCTCTACGCCGCGTATCGTCAATCCACGGCCTGCTGCTACGGACTGCGTGAGGCGCAACTCGTGTATGGCGCTGCTCGTATTTTGTGTCTCGGTAGCCACTTCAACGCGGCCCTGAGTCACCAGAACATCCACTTGATCAGAAGCGATGATTCGAACTGAAAATGCGGTACCGACGGCCTGAACAGTCGTTTCGCCTGCGGTGACGACGAACGGCCATTCTTTATGATGGGACACCGAAAATATAGCTTCGCCGCGCGACAAAATGATTTGTCGGGAACTGCGAGTGAACTCCGCAGTAATTTCCGCGTCTTTATTCAGTAGTACGGTGCTCCCGTCTTGCAGGAGTACCGTGCGGGGCGCATCTGCGCGGTACGAGAGCCGGGGAACGTCCACAAAAAAGGTGTGTTGAGCCGGTTTGGCGCAAAGAAGTAGAAAGGCAACCGCCACGGCGGTTCGCTTCATTGGCTTCAAATTCAGAGTGGGCAGGTGTGGCAGGTAGGCGCGAATGTCTACCCATACGCGACCATGGATTTTCCCGCCCCAAAAATCTTTGATAAAGAATCGTGCTCTCAGACTGAAACGGCCCATTCCTCAAGGTTCTCCCCGCTGGCGACAATTGGAACACGCATGCCCATGGAGGACAGGTGAATACCGACTCTTGTCAGTAGACGCAGTTGCGGAAATATTGCGACTCAGGTTTTTCCTGAAATCGACCGCGAAGGCGAGCTTTTTGCCGTCAGGGGAGAGGACAACATCCTCGAGGGTTGGCAGATGACCGCACGCCTCGAGCGGCGCGGAGGCATAACAGGGCATTTTCGCAAACCAGGAGCAATGCAATCACTGTCCATGCGAACCGCCCGACGTCCATGTCAGAGAGTTGCAGGGTCAGTCCGGCGGGTTGTTCTTCCTGAGAAATGCAATGGAGCTCTGAAGCATCAGCAACCGGGTCTCGCTGCGTGAGAGCCAGTGGTCCTCTTTCTTCAACGTGACCATCTCCACCGGCTTGTTGGCCTTCTGCAGGGCTTTCAACATGTACTCGCTCTGCTCGTAGGCAACGACCGTATCGTCCTTACCATGAATCAGCATCACGGGCACATTGACCGCGTCGATGTGCTTGATGGGTGAGATCTGATCGAGCAAGGGGTCGTCCGGTCCCTTGACGCCCATATAGCGGTTCCAGAATCTCGTGCCATCGTGACTGCCGCCGAACTCCTTCTCCTTTTCCCAGATCAGCATCTTGCGCAGATCGGATATACCCGCGACCGCCACGGCGCAACGGTAAACACCCGGGTCCAGTGTTACACCCGCCATCGCGGCATAACCGCCGTAACTGGCTCCCATGATGCAAACTCGCGCGGGATCAATTGTTCCCTGCTTGGCGAGGTAGCGGACGCCGTCCGACAAGTCGGTTTGCATCTTGCGTCCCCACTGACCGTAACCGGCCTCGGTGAAGGATTGTGTTGTCAGCGATCCACGGTAGTTAGGCCTGAGCACGGCATATCCTTGCGCGGCAATAGCCTGTGCCCACCAGTCGAAGTCGGCGGTATCGCGGGCGCGTGGTCCGCCGTGCGGCAGCACTACCAACGGAAGCCTGGTAGCCGGTTTACCGGCAGGCAATGTCAGGTAAGCGGGAATTTTGAGCCCGTCGGCGGCCTCGTAGGTGATACGGGTTGTCGGCAGCGAGTCTTCCAGTCCGTCGTATACAAAGCCCACCGGAGTCGCCCGTGCCGTATTCATGTTGACCAGCTCGTAGCGATAGCCGCTGGGCCCGTCCACGAGGACCACAAACTGCATCATGTCAGCGGAGGTCGAAACGAGATCGACGCGCTCGCCCTCGAAGGCGTTCTCAATCGACTTCCAGCGGCTTTTCAGCTTCGGGTCGAAGAACACATATTTGGACTGATCCTCGATGCTGATGCCACCGATCATCCGGTGGGTTGCCGGGTCTTCCAGTGGCCGGTTGAAATCATCGCCGCCTTCGATCGGTGGCCCGAGCTTGCCATCCTCGAGCGAAAGCAATTCCCACACCGGCTCGCCCTTGTCCATTGTTGACACCAACACGGCATCGCCCTGGGGGCCAAATCCGACCATGGTGGGAATATCGATGGGTGCGCGTTGCGACTCGGCCTCGAACCAGTGGCCGTCATGACGCAGTTTCATCTGCCAGCGTTGACCCTGCTCGAAGTAGTTTTCCTCCGCGACGACCTCGCCCGCTTCATCGACCAGCCAGCCGCGGGTGGCATCCCCTCCCTGGCGGACGATTCTCTGTGCGTGGTTGGTCAGATTGACCTTGAACAAGGCGAGCTTGGTCGAGTTACTCACCCACAGGCCCGTTAGAAACAGCACCGTGTCGTTGCCGACGTGCCGCACCATCGGCGCATCGACAATGGCGTTGATGGTTTGGATGTCCCTGTCCCCCGGTTCCGGGTAAGTGCGCAGCTTCTTGCTGCTCACCTCGTAAACCGAAAGTTGACTCCACTCAGTGTCCGTACCGATCAGGCCCCAGGGCATGCCGGTGGTGGAGGTGGTGATCATCAGATGGTCGTCATCGGCCCAGGCCAGGTGGCGGAGCTTCACCTCCCCGAAATTCATCCGGGTCAGCAACGTGTTCGGCAGGTCCACGATTGCAACCAGGCGCACGTTCTCCCTGGTACGGACAAAGGCGACCCGTTTGCCGCTGGGTGACAGGGCAACGTCCTCGAGACTCGGAAGGCGACCGTATGTTTCGAGCGGTGCCGCGGTGGCCGGCTCGAGAAAGCTTATGATTGCTGGAATGACCAGAACTGCCCACAATGCGCGAAACCGCATGAATGCTCCCTCTTATAGTTCTGCTGGCGAGAGGAGCCCGGCTCCCTGGCTGCCGCTCGGGTATTGTCGTACAGCTCAGCTTTCCTTCGTGTGATGCACAACCCAGAACGATTGTTGGCCTTTCCCGCTTTGTTGAACGCCCGCGACCTGGGCGGCTATCCAACCGTGGACGGGGGCCAGACCCGCTGGCGGTCATTGTTGCGATCGGATGACCTGGCGCAACTCACGCAGGCTGGAGTGCGGGCACTGGCTGATTACGGGGTGGAAACCGTCCTCGACCTGCGTTGGGCCGAGGAGATCGTCCTCAATCCGAGCCCCATCAACTCGCATGCGCCGCAGGTCCGTTATGTTCATGCCCCGCTGTTGGCCAGCACGCCGGCGCAATGGCGCGAGCTGGCCCGGGGCTGTGAGAAGGAACAGTGGAAATGCCAGGTTCTCGAGCAGGTGCGGCCGCAGTTGCGGGACGTGCTCCAGGTCATCGCGGCTGCCTCTTCGGGGCCGCTGCTGTTTCACTGCGTCGCGGGAAAAGACCGGACTGGTCTGATCGCGGCGTTGATGTTGACTCTCGCGGACGTAAAGCCGGAGTCGATTGCGGCGGATTACGCCGAGAGCAGCCACATGTTGGGCAATGCGTACCTGGTGCGCTACAAGGACGTCGACCCGCAGGACGTACTGGAGAACGTTCGCTGTCCGGAGGAAGGCGTGCATAACATGCTTGCTTATCTCGAGCGTGAAGGCGGTATTCAGGCGTACCTGGGAAAGATCGGTCTGAACGAGCAGGAAATTGCCCGGCTGCGCGCGCGATTGAGGGATTGATGCTCACGGTGCTGGTGACGGGGGCCACAGGTGGGATCGGCCTCCAGACTGCCAGGGACCTGGCGCGCATGGGGCACTCGGTGTTGATCCATGGGCGCGATGCGCGCAAGGGCGCTGCCGCGGTAAATGCAGTGCGCGCCGAAACACCTGCGCGGGGCGCGGCGCCATTGGTTCGTTATGTCCAGGCCGACTTTGCCTCGCTGCGACAGGTCGAGAACCTGGCAGCCGAGGTCGTTGCCTCGGTGCCGCGTCTCGACGTGCTGGTCAACAACGCAGGGTGCGGGAATCTCTCGCGCAGCGTCACGGCGGATGGTTATGAGACCACTTTCGCCGTCAATCATCTTGCCCCGTTTCTGCTGACCAACCTGTTGCTCGACAAGTTGAAAGCGTCAGCCCCCGCCCGGATAGTCAATGTTGCCTCCCGCGCTCACCGCAACCAGGAAATGGATTTCGATGACCTGATGAGCGAGCGTGAGTATCGCGTCATGCGCACTTATGGCCGCTCGAAGCTCGCCAACATCCTGTTTACGCGCACGCTCGCCGGGCGCCTGGCAGGATCGAATGTCACGGTGAACTCACTGCACCCCGGCCTGATCGCCACCGGCATAGGCCAGACGAACCCGGTGGGGCGCCTCGGCTGGAAGCTGATTGTACTGCTGCGGGGCGGGATTTCGGTCGCGGAGGGTGCGAAGACGAGTGTCTATCTCGCAACTTCGCCGGAGGTCGAGGGCCTGTCGGGCGGCTACTACGTGAAGTGTCGTCTTGCCGAGCTGCAGACGCGATCCGAAGCGGTGTCGGATGCCGTGGGTGAGCGGCTGTGGAAGGTCAGTGAGGAGTTGGTGGGATTACCGTGTTCGTCCTGAAGACGCTGGCTCGTGAGCTCATTCTTCCGCCAACCTCGCTTCTGCTGCTGATTTTCATCGGCGCGTTGTTGATATGGCGACAGCGCCGCGGCGGCTGGGCGTTCCTGGTTGTTGGTTCAGGGTCTTTGTGGCTGCTGTGTACGCCGGTGGTGTCGGATCACCTCGCGCGCCTCGCCGAAGGGTATCCGGCGCTGAATCCAAACAGGCCCGCTGACGCCCAGGCGGTCGTGGTGATTGGCGGAGGCGGGCAACGCAATTACGCGCCGGAATATCGTGGACCGATGGCGGATCCGATTCTGCTCGAGCGACTCACCCTGGCGGCGTATCTGGCCCGGCGCTATTCGTTGCCGCTCGCGGTCAGCGGGGAAAAGACCGAAAGCTTCACCATGGCGCAGACGCTCATCCGCAATTTCGCAGTGACACCTCGCTGGATCGAGGGGAATTCGCGCGACACTTACGAAAATGCACAATTGTCCGCCAAAATCCTGTTCCCGGACGGTGTCAGAAAAATCATCCTGGTCACGAGCAGCGCGCACGAATGGCGGGCCGTGCAGGAATTCAAGGGAGCCGGATTCGCGGTGTTGCCGGCGCCCGCCGGCGTCTGGTCCACGCGCGAATACGGTGTCTTTCAGTACCTGCCGAGCGCCTCTTCGCTGCAGCGCTCTTATTCCGCGGTCTACGAACTGATCGGCGAGCCCATGCGACGCCTGCTTTCGGCGGGCGGTGTCAGAGAGAAGTTGGATCAGCGCGCCGGCAAGTGACAGTGCCGCGCGCCCGGGACGTTAGTAGCGGCATTCGCCCTGCTGCCCTTCAGGGGTGCGATAAACCTGAGCCTGATTACAGGCCTCTGCTGTACGCGGAGGATTTCACGAATGTTATCGAGGCATTCCGGGGTGGCGATGGTCAATCGGCAGGTGGGCATGAAGCCCGCTATGGGAGAGCTCGTCGAGGCTTCGAACCGGTATGCGGCCTGGTTTCACGAGCTCGATGCGTATACGCAGTATTGGGACATCTACCACCCCGAAACGAACGGCCGCTATTACTTTGGCAATGGCACCACCGAGTCGGGATTGCTGCGCAGGTTCCTGCGCAGCGAACAGCGGCCGGCCGTATTCAACGCCTGGGTGAGAATGGCGTTGTCGCTCGACAGCCGTGCGAAATTTGTTGACGAGGCGCGGGTGCCGGAAGTCGCGGCCGCCGTGTTGGAAGTCGACCGCCTGGTGTCGCGCCTGTTCAAGAAGCATTTCGGCGATGCTTCGGATCCGTCCGTGCAGGCGGACTACATCAACGCGATGTTGTGTTTCGGATGTGACACGCTGCCGCCGGCGACGGAGCGCGCGGAACAGTTTTCTCCCAGTGATCCGCGCAAGGTATCGGCGGCTCGCTATGCAATGGAGAACGACCTGGTATGGTTCTCCTGCGCGTTGCATCTGGAGGCGGTGCACGCCATCTACGGCGTTGATGAGGATCATGCACGGCGTTCGTTGATGTTGGCCGGCATCGCAGTGGGATGCTCGGCCGATTTTGTCTGGCGCGGTCATCGGCCGAGCCGCCCGGAGTACAGCCGGGATTTTCAGACGGCCTATTTCCTGCGCAACCTGGGCGTTGATTGGGCTGCCGACTTCCGCGCAGCCAGTGCGGAAGTGCATGCGCTGTTCCGGATCCGGGAGTGGGGACGGGAAGGTTAGGAAGGCCGGGAAGGCCGCAGGCGCCTGAGCCTGGCCGCGATTGCGTTGTTTCCTTCCACGTCGCATTGCCAGAAAGTCAACACGCGGTAACCGCGCCGCTCGAGCTCGATGCGGGCGGCCTCGTCCCGGGCCCTGTTGCGTGAGAATTTCTCGAGCCAGAAATCAGTGTTGGTACGCGGCAGTGTTGCCTTGTGGCAGCCCTCGTGCCGATGCCAGTAGCAGCCGTGCACGAAGATGGCCCAGCGGCGCGAACGGTTGGCCAGATCGGGTGAGCCGGGCAGGTCCCGGTTCCTGACTGTGTAACGCAGCCCCAGTGTTGAAACGGCGCGCCGGATCGTCATCTCGGGCGCGGTCCCCGATTGCCGGACGCGGCCCATGCGGGCGGAGGTTGCGGCATCGGTCCGCAGCGCCGCGGTTCCCGCCAGCCGCTTTTCCACCTTTTTAAATGGCTGCCTCGACATTGAAGCCTAGGCCATCCGCAACTCATGTGCCCGCAGCGCTTCCAGGAAGCCGGGCGGAAAGATGAGGCAACTGCGCGTGGTCCGTTGCAGGAAGCCGCGTGTTGCCTTGAAGGACAGCGGGCGCGGCGGGTGTTTCAGGAAGCTCGCGAGCGGTTGGTAGGCCTTTTTGACCGGCCACTCGGATGCTTCGACGCGCATTCGGCCATTGCCCACATTCCAGGCCGCCGTGGGCCAGGGAGCCCCGCGAATGGGTGCCGTTGAAAAGTCCCGCACGGCGCCCGGTGCTGCAAGTCTGCGCCCGATCCATTCAGCGGCGGGGACGCTGACGGCATTTCCCACCAGTCGCCAGCGTGGACCGGCGCGCCCGACAGTTTCCGCGGGCTTGGTCCAATCGCCCGGAAAGCCTTGGAGCCGCTCTGCATCGCGCAGATCCGGAGTCACGACTTCTCCGTTGGGGAGCAGGATCGCCGGTGGCGAGGGTATGCCGACGGTGGATCCGCCTTTCAGAGTCGGAATGGCATCGACTGCCCATCCCAGGCCCCGGATGCCTTCGGTCCAATAGAAGCCACAGGCAGACCGGGCGCTGTTGGCCTTCGAATCGGTGGAGGCCGGCGATCCCGCATCGTCTGCGAACAGGACGGTTCGCGGGTCGTTTTCCAGCGAGGCCAACAGGTAAACGCGCCGCCGGCGCTGAGGGAGGCCCAGGCACCGCGAATCGACTACGCGATAGGCCCAGTGATATCCGAGGGACTCCAGTGCGGTGGTGATGTGGTCCATGGCGCGGCCGCGATTGAGCTGCAACATGAACGGTACGTTTTCCAGGAGGATCCAAGGCGTCCGGTGCTTCTGCACGAGCCGGAAGACTTCCCCCACCAGGCCGGAACGCAATCCGGCGATTCCAGCGGTCTGGCCGGCCTGGCTGAGATCCTGGCAAGGGAACCCCGCTACGACTAACGTCGTACTCTTGGGTAATCGATCGAGGGTGGTGACGTCGTCATGGTGGTCGACGTCAGGAAAGCGAGCCTTCAGAACGGCTGTCGCGCCGGCATCGGTTTCACAAAGGAGTGAGGTGCGGTGACCGGCGCGGTGCAGGCCGCGTTCGAGACCTCCAATGCCGGCGAAAAGGCCGGTGATCTCGTGCTGGGTGACGGCAGGCGATTGGCGATGTTTCGGAGTCAATTCGGCGATTTTAGCGGAAGTCCCCGTTCGCTTGGCCTTCGGTCGCGCAACTATTTTGCGGAAGTGAGTCGAATCACGCCCTCGTCCGAATTCTCCCGCAACTCATACGCCCGCACTCCGAACCCCTTGCGCAGAGCGGACACGAAACTGTCCGGGTCCGTGGCCTGGAAGGCGCCGCCGATCCTGCGGTTCGCGATGGCAGGATCGGTGACCATGAGGTGCTTGCGGTTGTACCGGTTGAATTCATCCGTCACCTCGGCCAGCGTCTCCCCCTGAAATGACAGCAGTCCCGCGGTCCAACTGAGCTTGCGATTGAGCTCCTCGAGGCCCACGCGCGTCAGGTGCACGCCCTCGGGGCGGATCGCCGCCAGGTCGCCCTCGACAATAGTCGACTCCGGAACGGCCGGATGCCGGAAGGCGATGTCGAACAGGCGTTCCGCGGGTTCGAGCACGACACTGCCGCGCGTGACCGACACATCGATGGCGCTCGGGGCCCGCACGCGCACCACGAGCCCGGCTGCGTCCTCATCCAACTGATTGACATGCACGGCCACATTCGCGGCCTCGATGGTGAAGGGCCGGTGTCGGTCATTCACGACTTTGAACAGCGCCTCGCCGCGGATGAGCTGGATCTCGCGCGCGTGTGATGTCAGCCGCGCCCGGATCTCGCTGTCAGTGTTGAGTTGGATTGCGCTGCCGTCGGCGAGCGCGATGTTTTCATAGCCGCCGACGCTGGTCGTATACTTTATCCAGTCCGACGGACGCAGTGTGATCCAACTGGCCAGGCCCACCAGATATATGATCAAAGTCAGGGCCGCGGCAGCCGCGATCCGCAACGGCCAGACGGAGCTGTTGGAATCGTGCCGGGTACGAAAAGTCAGATCCGCGTTCTTCAGCAGATCGGGATCCACGTTGCCATCCAGCGGCCGCGTGCTGCGCATGCGGCTCGCGCGGCGCCACGCTTCCCTGATTCGCAGAAACGTGATGCGATGGCGTGGATTCAGCAGCCAACGCTCCAACTCAGCCCGCTGACCGTCCGTGAGATCTCCGCCTTCACTGCGGATTATCCACTCGGAGGCCTGCTGCTCGATGTCAGTTGCTCTCGTCATGGTGCTTCTTGCGCCAGCGCTCTCGAGCTCGACAAATGTCGGGGCGTCCGTGCGAACGTCCCTGCAAGCAAACGGCCGGGCCCGGGAGGCGGGTGGCCGAACAGATAGCGCCGGTCGGCAATCTCCTTTTGCGTTCCATCCCATGCTCTAAGACGTGCGCGCGCCCGTCCTCCGCTATTGCAGGGCCAAAAAATGACCTGCCGGCGGCCCGGGCACGCTACCCCTCGTGTTTTGTTGCGTCGCACTATAGTCGGTATCGGTGCTGTTTGAGACCCGGATGGAGCGCTCGTCGTCTGGCCTGCCAGCACCCCCTGTAAGGAACAGTTACTGTCGCGACGCAGCTCAATATCTCACCCTGGAGCGCATCTAACGGATCATTCATGGGGAACCGTCTGTGAGTTTTGTGAGCCTCCGCCGCACCTGTTACCAGACTCTGTTTGCGCTGCTCCTGTGCGGCGCGGCCATCGCCTGTGCCTATGCCGCCCTCAAAATCGACTATCGTCAGGTCGTGCACGGCCTGCTGCGGGCGGTTGGAATCCAGCACGGCGCGCGCGGCGGCCAACAGCCGGCGGAAATCATCATTTCAGCCGGTAACGAGCTGACCATCAGCGGCAACCTGCACACCATCAAACCCATCGGCCCGGATGAGCTCGCCAGGCGCCTGGCCTGGGCGGGGATGTATGAAAAGGACGGCTGGCTCAATTTCCGGGGTCAATCGTTGGAAATGGTGGCCGCCGAATTCAACCGACACAACCGGCGGCAGTTGCGGATCGGGGATCCACGCACCGGAGCCCTGCTGGTGGGCGGCAAATTCCGGGTGAATGACCTGGAGGGATTTGTGGCCGCGTTGGGGATGACTCACGGTGTCAGGGCCACGCTGGCCGGCTCCAGTGATCACTTCGGCGATCTGATCACGTTGAGTGGCGGCAACTCCCCGGGATCCGCCGAGATCTTCGGAGCGCCGCAGCCCCGGCGACCTTAGAGTCTGTCCGCCGGGAGGCCCGGGGGCCGCGACTCTTCTGGTATAGAGTTCGGCGCGGGGTTGCGCGTTCGCGGCCCACGGAGGGTGCGCGTTTCATGGTTGAAATCAACCGCAAGAGCCCGGTCACCTTAGCCGAAGTCATTGCGCTGATCTGGACGGATGCCACGGGATTTATCCGTTTCCGGCTGGTGGTTGCGCTCCTGCTGATCATGGTTGCCTCGGCGACCACGGCGCTGGGGCCCGTGGCTCTGAAACTGGTGGTGGATGGGTTTACGGAGCAACACAGCGTCGCTCTGGGGCTCTCCGTCGCGGTGCTGATCGCACTGTACGTCCTGTCGCAATGGCTGGCGCGGACGGTGGGCGAGGTTCGAGGACTCGTATACGCCCGTGCGGAACGGCGTATGTCACGCATGCTGAGTGAGCGGTTGTTTGCTCACATCATGCGTCTGCCATTGAAGTTTCATCTGGAGCGGCAGACCGGCGCGATCAGTCAGGCGTTGGAGAACGGGCGCAATGGTTACCAGAGTGTTCTGCATACATTGGTGTTCACGATCCTGCCCGTTGCCACCGAGCTCGGCACGGTCGTCGTGGTGTTGTCGCGATTGGATCAGCCGGCGTTTCTGGGGCTCTTTACCGGTGCGATAGTCGCGTACGGGCTGGTGTTCTGGTACTCGACTGTCACGGTCATGAATGCCGCCCACTCCGCCTCCAGCTCACAGGTGAATGCAAGTGCTGTCATGACCGACAGCATCCTGAATTATGAAACGGTGAAGTATTTCACCGCGGAATCGGTCGTCCAGGAGCGTGTCAGCCGGGTGTTGCAGGAAACCGAGCGCGACTGGGTCGGTGTGTATCGCCGGTACGCCTATAACGGCCTGTTCGTTGCCACGATCTTTGCCGGTTTTCTCGGTGTCACGATTCTCTACGCCGCGCGGGAGGTGCAGAACGGTCACATGACTGTCGGGACCTTCGTGCTCGTCAACACCTACATGCTGCAGATTGTTCGGCCCGTGGAACAACTCGGGTATGCCATGCAGATGTTGTCGCAGGGGTTGGCCTTTCTGGGCAAGATGTTCGAGATCCTGCGCGAACAGCCGGAAGCCGTCGGCGTGGCGACGGATGTTCCTCCCGCGGGCGCCGGCCGGCTCGAATTCCGGCAGGTGGGCGTTTCCTATCGCTCCGATCGGGCCGTGCTGACCGACGTCAGCATCACACTGCCGGCGGGCAGGACACTCGGGGTCGTCGGGGGCAGTGGTTCAGGCAAATCGACACTCGTCCGGCTGCTGGTGAGGTTGCTGGATCCGGATACGGGTCAGATCCTGCTGGACGGAGTATCGGTCGGGGAGTTGCCGTTGGCCTGGTTGCGGCAGGCGATCGCGGTAGTGCCCCAGGACACCGTACTCTTCAACGACACCATTGCGTACAACATCGCCTTTGGAAAGGAAGGCAGCACGCAGGCGGAGGTCGAGCACGCCGCACGGCTGGCTCACCTGCATGAGTTCATCATGAGCCTGCCCGACGGCTACGAAACGAAAGTCGGCGAGCGCGGTGTGAAACTATCCGGTGGCGAAAAACAGCGCGTCTCGATCGCCCGTGCCGCCATCAAGCGTCCGCGCATCTACGTGTTTGATGAAGCGACATCATCCCTGGACAGCAACACAGAGCGTGAAATTCTGAACAATCTGCGCGAGATCTCGCGCTTCAGCACAACCGTGGTGATAGCGCACCGGCTGTCAACGGTCGTGCACGCCGACGAGATTGTAGTGCTCGATGGCGGGACAATTGTTGAGCGCGGAACTCACGCCATGCTTCTCAGGCAGCACGGCCGTTATGCCGCGCTGTGGGAAGCTCAACAACAGGGAGTGGTCGCGGCCTGACCGAAGCGCCAACACGGGTTGCTCGAGTCTCACGTGTTGGCGCCTGTTCCCTGGCGTAGCGCAGTCCTTGCGCGCGCACAGGTTAAGGGGTGCGACGCTGATTGCAAGCGAGGGGACATCCCAGGCGAGCGGCGCGCCGGATTAGAGCCAATTTGCGCAGTATTTCCGCGATTGCTGCGCCGCGCCAGCGGCGTGGTGTCGATGTTGGGCTACTTGCTTTCCAGCCGCTCCACCCATGCCTCACACAACTGCACGGCTTCGCCTGGCTCGAAGTTGTCCGGATCCAGACACCATTCGAGCCACAATCCGTCAATCAACGCCGTGAGACCGATTGCGGCCAGCCGCAGATTGAATCGAAGCGCGCCGCCTTCGCGTTCCAGATCAGCGAGCATGCCGCGCAGCAGATCGACGTAGCCGTGATATGTCTCGCTCTGCACGCGCTGGATGTCCTTCGAGTGCCGATACAGGCCCCAGAACACGACCCACACTGCGAGGACCTCGCTGTCCAGGTTGGGAGGTGAGAAGGAGGCTTTGAAGAAAGCTCGCAACTGCTCGCGCGGCGAACCGCGCTCGGCGGCGATTGCCCGCTGCAGATAGCCCACCAGCTCGGTGTTGAAATGCCGGTAGGCCTCCGCGACCAGCGCATCCTTGGTCGGAAAGTGATGATTGATCAAACCTATCGACACTTTTGCCTGCGCGCTGATGCGCCGGATCGACAGTCCGTCGTGGCCGAACTTCTTCAGGCACTCGATGGTGGCTTCAATCAGCGCCAGCCGCCGCTCATCCGGCAGCTTGCGCTCGAAGCGCGGTGCCGCGTTTTTTTTTCTGGCGCGCTTCAATCAGGCAGCTCGAATGAGCCGCCCCCGTTTGAAGTCACTCAGAATCTCGCGCGCCGCGTTGTGGCCAGGGGCCCCCGTCACGCCGCCGCCCGGATGGGTTCCCGCTCCGCACATGTACAGGCCGGGCAGCGGCCCCCGATAGTTCCCGTGACCCAGGGTCGGCCGCGCCGAGAACATCTGATCGAGCTGCAGTGAGCCGTGCATGATGTCGCCGCCAATCAGCCCGAACGTTCGCTCGAGGTCCAATGGGCTGTTGATCTGGCGGCCCAGGACGGACGCTTTGAAGTTTGGGGCGAATTCGTTGACGGTGTCGATCATCAGGTCGGCCACGGTTTCCCGATGCTGGTCCCAGGACTCGCCGTTCGGGAGCCTGGGTGCGACATGTTGACAGAAAAGGCTGGCGACGTGTTGCCCCGGAGGCGCCAGGGAGTCGTCCAGCGTCGAAGGAATGAGAATTTCCACGATGGGTTTCTTCGACCATCCGAACGTGCGGGCGTCAAAAAACGCCTGCTCCATGTAGCGCAGCGTCGGCGCGAGAATGATGCCGCCGGTATGGTGGTCGCCGCGGGTCTTGCCGGGCAGGCACGTGAAGTCGGGCAACTCGGAAAGCGCCACATTCATGCGGAAGGTGCCCGAGCCGCAGCGATAGTTGCTCATCCGCTCGCGGAATTCGGCGGGCAGCGCGCCCTGGTCAATCAGGTTGAGATACAGCAGACGCGGATTGAGGTTGGAAATCACCGCGCTGGCGCGGAACGTCTCGCCCGACTCGGTGATGGCGCCGACGGCGCGTCCGCCTTCCACGATCACTTCCTTCACCGGGCTTCCAACGCGGATATCCACGCCCCGGGAGGCTGCCGATCGCGCCATCGCCTGTGTGATTGCGCCCATGCCGCCGATGGCATGTCCCCAAGCACCTTTCTTGCCGTTGACTTCACCAAACACGTGATGCAACAGGACATAGGCGGAGCCAGGCGTGTAGGGGCTCGCATAGTTGCCGACGATGCCGTCAAAGCCATACACGGCCTTGATGGGGTCGCTTTCAAACCAACCGTCCAGGTAGTCGCCGGCGGATGTTGAGAACAGGGCGAGCAGCTCGCGCCGCATGCTCATGTTGAGTCTGGTCAGGCGTCCGCCCAGGCGCGCGGCGCTCAGGAGCTCCGGCAGCGCGGTCAGCCAGTTGCCTTCCACCACGTTGGGTGGCGTTTGCAACACGAGCTCGCGCAGCAGATCAGCTATCAGATCGAGGCGTTCGCCGTAGGCATCGAGCCGCGCGGCGTCCCGCTTCGAAAACTTCTCGACTTCCGGGCGAGTGTAGTTGCCGCCGGTTTTCAGGTAGCGGCCGTCTTCAGTGGGCAGGAAGTTCGAGACCAGCCGCTCGACCACCCGCAGACCGTGTTTCGCCAGCTCGAGATCCCGGATCACTTTCGGGTTCAACAGCGAAACCGTGTAAGCCGCCACCGAATTGCGGAAACCCGGATGGAATTCCTCGGTGACCGCAGCTCCGCCCACGACACCGCGCCGTTCGAGCACGGTGACCCCGAGACCCGCCGCGGCAAGATACGCGGCGCAGACGAGGCCGTTGTGGCCGCCGCCGATGATCAATGCATCACGCAAACTCGAATTCCTCGGCAGGTGTCACTGGAGTTGGTTCGCGTCGCATGCTCCAGCCCCTGGGAGGAGCTCGATGTAAACGCGCCTCGGGAATCAGCGAGCGCATGCGCCGGCCGAAGCTTCGCAGGCATACCTCGCCGTCACTCAGCGGCCCGACGGTATAGCCGCTGGATCCCATGCCTGCCTGCACGCGCTCGATCAGTGCCTTGTCTTCGATGCTGACACGGCGATTGATCCGCCAGTTGAGGTAACGGGTCGCCTTCATTTCCCGGCGACTGTCAGGGTGTACGTAGGCAATCTCGCGCACCAGTGTTTCCGTTGGTGACACTGGCAGGAATTGCATGAAGTCGATCTGGTCGGGATAGATGTCAAAAGCGACGTTGGGCCACAACTTGAAGTAGGTCCACAAGCGCTGACGATCCTCGGGCAAGTGCTCGACGCGCGGCAGATACTTCTGGTAGAGACGCTCGGACCAGTTGCTGGAGGGGATGTCGCGAAGAGCGCCCCACATCTTGTCGATCCAGGGCTTCGCTTCGATGCCATAGCCGCGACCGAAGAGCCTGGTCAGTCCAGGGTGTGCCACGTTGATGTGCAAACCATCACTGTAGTTGTCGGCGACGTTCTTCCAGTTCACGTTTCGGGGGCGGAGAGTCACGCGCCCGTTCGGGACGAGCTCCTCCATCCGATACGCCTCGAGCTCGTGCGCATACGGCGCGGCCATTTCCTCGACCGACGGCAATCCGGGCTCAAACCGGACAAAAACGAAGCCGAGATAGATTTCCTGATCGAGGGGAACCAGGCCGTGGCGGCCGAAATCCAGGCCCTTGAACGCCTCCTTCTGTGGAATGGCGATCAGGCGCCCGTCGAGGCCGTAGGTCCACGCATGGTAAGGGCAGGTGATCCTGCGTCCGCAGTGGCCCTTCGAGTCATCGAGAAGCCGCGCCGCGCGATGTCGGCAAGCGTTGTGAAAGCTACGGATCTGGCCGTCTTCACCGCGCAACGTAATGACCGACTCGCCCATGAATTCAAAGGAGTGGTAGTCGCCCGTATTCGGCACGTCGTTCTGGTGGCAAACGAGCTGCCAGGCCTTGCGGAAAATGGCCTGCTTCTCGAGCTCAAAGAACTCGGGGTCGTGGTAAATCCAGGCAGGGAGGCTGAAGCCGTCTTCGCTGGTCGTGGCAATAGGCATGGGCGCGGCTCCGGGGGCAGCGGACTATTGAACGATCGTACAATAAGGACCGCGATAGAGCAATGCGCCGCCGTCCCGACGGTGAGTCGGGTCGCGGGTCAGGGGGTGAAGAAGCGGCGTGCCCGCCGGGCGACTACTGTTTTGCTTCAGCAGGCCGGGACAGGCGAATGATTTCCGCGGAGCCGTCCGTCCCGCCGGGCGTGCTGTCGGCGCGGATACCAAATGAGCTCAGGGCGCTCACGAAGCTGTCGAGGTCCTGGGTATCGAACGTGCCACCGATGTGGAAGTTTTCAATGGACGGATCATCGATCACGATCTGACGGCGGTTATACCTGTTGAACTCGGCGACAGCCTCAACGAGCGTCACCCGATCAAACCACAGACGGCCCTGGGTCCACGCCAGTTTGCGGGTCATATCCTCCGCGGGGACTTTTCTTACGACGAGCTTTCTGGATTTGACGCTCACGGACTCGCCGGCGGCCAAAGTGGATAACTTGGGTATGGAGACCGTCTGCTGGGCCAGTTTCGGTTCTACGAAGTCATCCGGCGGATCGATGGCCACCCGGCCTTCCTTCACGATGACATCAACCTGCTGTTGATCCCTCAGCCGCACGGAAAACTCGGTGCCTACGGCCCTGACCACCGTGTCGGCTGCGGTGACATCAAATGGCCGCTGTGGGTCGTGCGCCACGGTGAACAGCGCCTCGCCCTGCGCAAGGACGATCTCGCGGCGATCCGAGGTCATTCTGACCCGGATCTCGCTATTGGTGTTGAGGGAGGCCGTGCTCCCGTCCGGAAGGGCGATCCGCTGAAAGCCGCCCTGCTCAGTCCTGTATGCCTGCCAGCCTGCGCGGGAGTATCTGACCCAGCCGTAGGTGCCCGCGGTGAAGATGATTAATAAGGAGGCGGCGGCCGCCAGCCAGGGGAGCCAGGGCTTGCGGCGGGGGGTGACGACCATGGTGCCGGGCTCGCCGAACTTGTCGATGATGTTCTCGTCGACTTGCCCGTCCAGGGGGCGCAGCTTGCGCAGGACATCCGCGTGGCGCCAAGTCTTCTCCAGCCGCACGTAGGCAGCCCTGTTGCGCGGGTCGGCGGCGAGCCATTCCTCAAATGTGGCCTTCAATTCGGGCGTGGGATCTGTCTCGAGACGGATCAGCCACTCAGAGGCCTCGGCTTCGGTATCCGACGCTGGCATAAATCGATCAGCCAAAATTCCGGTTTAAGGGGGTCAACTCAGGTGACGGTTGAGGAATAAAATTCCGCTATCACATTGATTATAAAAGTCTTCGCGTCGCAGCGCGGGGCCCATTGTGGATTATTTCCCACAAGCCGGGGTCCTGCCAATCGGGGAATGGCGGAATCTTTATAATCGCTATCTTCGCGCTTTCCAGGGGGCGGGGGCACGAGGCCCATGGGCTCCCATGGTAGCCACTTTCCCATGAACGAATTGCGAACGCAGGTCGCGGCGCCGCGCGGAAACTTGCCAGCAAGTTCCCGCAGTCCCGGCTGCTGCATTGCATCAGCCGCGCGGTCCGCCGCCGGCAAGTTGAGTTACAAAACACGACGAGTGGCCGACCGGGCGGCCGTGGTGTTGGTTTGCATCGCCAACACCTAACATCCGGCGGTTGCGAGTCAATATCCCACGCCCCGCGCTCGAAGCATGCCGCCGCGCGGCCCGCCGGCACGCTCCCGCCTGGCGCGCTTTCCGGCACCATTCCCCCATTAAACGCTGCTGGCGAGCATTGCAGCAATGCAATTAGCCCTTGGTCCAATAGACGATCGGGGCGCGCCTCGGGTCCCCGTCCGAGAGCGTGAATTTTCTGTTGGGGTACTTGACGCAAGCCTCACTGTAGGCGCAGCGTTGCCGTGCCAACCGATCAATGGCATTCGTCGAACCTAACCTGACAAGGAGCGTGAAGTGGGCGCAAGCCGCGTTGAGGACCGACGTGTGAGCGACGGAAAAGCTTTCGTCAGGTTCGACATCACGACTGGAGAGGACTCATGAGCACGCTGGAAATTGAAACGGAAATCAAGAAGACAGTGCACGCCACGGATGCAGTTGCCCCGAAAGGTCTGGCCTCCGGCCGATCAGGGATAATCGACTGTGGACGCGCATCTGAGCGCACCCAGGGCGTTCCACTCCTGCTGTTGTTTGAGCTGGGCACTCCGCCCACCAACAAACTGTTCCTGTTCTAGCGCACGGGCGCCGTTCGAAAAGAAAAAGTCTTCCGGCCTCGTTCCCGTGCGCGTAACCGCGCATCGGGCGAGGCTGGAGCTGTCTGAAGGGGAGGAGGGGTTCGATGGCCCGCTACGCGCTGGCTGATCACGTCTTTGTCTGCGTGAATGGAGAACACCTGGTGCTCCTGGATGTGAAGGAAGACCGGTACTGGGCGCTGGAGGCGGCTCAGACCTCAGGTCTTGGCGCGTGGGTCGGCGGCTGGCCCGTCCAGGCGCCAGAGGCCGCGGGCGCCGAAGCACCCACCCCGGAAACCGAAGCCGCTATTGAAGTACTGCGCGGCCGCGGCCTTCTGACGGATAGAGTGCCGCCGGGAAAGGATGCAACACCGGTATCCGCAACGCCTCCCGAGCGGGAGCTGCTGACCGATTCCGACCAGGCGGCCGGCCGCAAAGCCGGCAGTTGGTGGAGCTTTTTCATCGCCTCCGCCCTGGCGAAAATTGCCCTGCGGACGTGGGCTTTCGAGCGTGTCATCCGCCGAGTCAGGCAGCGCAAGGCGACGCTGGCTCCGAACGCGGCGCCACTGGATGTCGAGCGCGCCCGCGTGCTGGTTGAAACCTTCATGCGGTACCGGATATTCCTGTTCTCCTCCAAGAACGAGTGCCTTTACGACTCATTGGCGCTCATAGAATTTCTCGCCCGCAATGGCATCTATGCCGACTGGGTGTTCGGCGTTCAGACGCGCCCCTTCGCGGCTCACTGCTGGGTTCAACAGGGCGACACCGTGTTCAACGACACTGTCGAGCACGTGAGTGGATACACACCGATCATGGTGGTCTGAGAACGCAGGGACGCGCTCATGTACCGGTATTTCATTCTGAATTGGAATCCGACGGACCCGCGGGCGGTGGCGACCGCGCGTTCGCTCGCGGAGCGGATTCTCGCGCGCCAGTCAGGTTGGAAGATGGCGTTCGAGTCCGTGGGGCTGGCAGCGTTTGATGCAGGCGTGGGGGACGGCGCGAGTCGGACTCTCGTGCTCGATCAGGATGCGGGCGCCGTGTTCGGGCGGATCTTCAACAGCGACATGGCGGATTCCGCGGCTGCGTTGCGTGTTGACTTCGATGGCAACGAGAGTCTGAAGATCATCCAGACAGGTGGCCGTCGCCTGTTCGAGCGCTACTGGGGCCGTTATGTCGCCGTGGTGCAGGATGCCGTTACCGGCGAGACCTGGGTGCTGCGCGATCCTTCCGGTCACATGCCGTGTTTCATCGCGATGCATCAGGGCGTGAACCTGGTGTTCTCCGACCTCGAGGATTGCGTCGCCCTGGGCGCGCTGACATTCAATGTAAATTGGGATTACATTCGCTCCTTCCTCGTGTACTCGGGCTACCAGGCCCGGGAGACGGCGCTGCAGGAAGTCTCCGAAGTCCAACTGGGCGAGCGGGTGCGTTTCTCGGGCAACACCGTTCACCGCACGTTGGAATGGGATCCACTGGCCATTGCGCAGACGGATCCGATCCAGGATCCCGATACCGCGGTCACGCTGCTTCGGCAAACTACGCGCGCCTGTATCCATGCCTGGGCGGCCTGTTATCCGAAAATCGTCCACAGTCTCTCCGGGGGCCTGGATTCCTCCATTGTGTTGAGCTGCCTGAAGAGCGCGCCCTCACGCCCCGATGTGACATGCCTGCACTACTTTGGCACGGGTCCCGATGAGGACGAACGCAAGTACGCCCGGCTGATGGCGGCTCATGCGGGTGCCGAGCTGATTGAGCATCAGCTCACCGTCGAGGAGCCGCAGCTCGAGCAGATTTTTCATCTGCATCGCACGCCGCGGCCGTGGTTCTACATGTACGAGCTCGAGCACAGCCGGTTTGAGGGCCGGTTGGCGGCTGAGCGCGATATCAAAGGCGTGTTTTCGGGTTCCGGCGGCGATGGCGTGTTTTTCCAGGCACATGCGGAGCTCGCCGTGACCGATTATCTGTTCGATCACGGAATGAGCCGGAATCTGTTGCGGGTGGCGGTGGATGCAGCCCGCGTGTCACGCAAGTCGATCTGGCCCCTGCTCGTGAATGCCGTCCGCACGCGCCTCACTCCTGCGCAACTTCATCCATTGCGGATGCCCGGGACGCCGAAACGCACCATCGTGAGTCAGGATCTGGTGAAAGCGGGCAGGCGCAACCCGAAACTGATCCACCCGTGGTTTGCGAATCGTTCGCTCCGCGGCGTGCCGCCCGGAGTGTTGTGGCACTCGCTGACGGTTGGCGCCGCTCCCGCGTTTTATCCTTCGTTTGATGCAGGTCCGTATCCCGAGCGCACGATGCCGTTGCTCTCACAGCCGCTGGTGGAGCTGTGCCTGCGGATTCCCACCTACGTGCTGATCAGAAACGGCATGGACCGGGCTACGGCCCGGCGCGCCTTCGCGCCGGATCTGCCCGGGGAAATCATCAAGCGGCGCAACAAAGGCCGCATCGACCAACACATCCGCAACGTTCTCGATGTCAATCTCAACTTCGTGCGCGAGGTGCTGTTGAACGGCCGGCTCGTGAAGGAAGGCCTGCTCAACCGCCGCAACCTGGAAATGTACCTGACACGCGAGCGCTCACCCGCGGACTTCGAATACTCGGAGATCCTGCAGGAGCAACTGTGCGTCGAAGCGTGGCTCGCCGGCTGGTTGGACAAAAGCGAGCCGGCGACTGCAACGCCTGCCTGTTCCGGGCCCGTCTCTCACCAGGTCTTGCGCACCTGAAGGCTGACCAGCCGGCCATACGGGTCGGCATTCTCCTGGTCGTAGCCGATGCGTGCGATTGCGTTGTTGAGGAACGGCGGGCTCTGATTGAGCACGTTGATGGCGTTCAGCTCGAGCCGCGTGTTGGCCAGGAGGCTGTCGCCGAACGGGGTGAGCTCGTAACGCAGTTGGGTGTCAAATGTGGTGTAGGCGCTGATCGGCCGGTTGGGTTCGCTCACCGTATCCACATAGTGATTCACGAAGTTGATACCGAGCGTGCCGCCCCAGCGCCGCTGTTGCCAGGAGACGGCACCGCGCATCTTCAGATTGATGGGATTGTTCTGGGTATCGAGCAACTGTCGGGCCGGAGCGTCCGGCTCTTCCTGTTGGGTGAACTCGAACAGCCAGGTGCCATCCAGGCTCAGTTTGAGGACCCCCGGTGCCCACGAGCGCGTATAAGTGGTGTTGAAATCCAGGCCGTGGGTGCTGACGCGTTCCATGTTCTGGATGCGTAAATCCACAATCGCGCCCACATTGGACAGCTGGCACGGCGTCGCGGCGCCTGATAGGTAGCGGCCCTGATTGCAGGCCGTGCTGAGCTCGCCGGCGGTCGGGCTGCGGGAGATCAGGCTCGCGAATACGGGATCGTCCAGGATGTCGGGGCCAAAGGCGGGATTCGCGATCCGGTCGCGGAAGTCAATGTTGAAATACGTGGCGCTGAAGGTGAGACCGTTGGCCCATTCGCGCGCATCCACGTCGATTCCCGTGGTCCAGCTGCGCGCATGCTCCACGGTCAGGGACGGATTCTTGCCGGATTCAATCAGCACGTTGGAGAAGCCGATGGGGGTGCCTTTGTCCGGCAGTGCAGTTGCAATCACAACATTCTGGCTGGCATCGAGATCAGACAGCGTGGGCGCGCGGATGGAGCGTCCCCAGGTGCCACGCATCGCAACCGTGTCAAACGGTGCCCAGACGAGCCCGAACTTAGGCGTGGCGGCCTGTCCGAAGTCACTGTAGTGCTCGTAGCGGCCGGCCACTGAAAATTCCAGCCGGCGATATCCCGGATGGCCGTTGTCCGCTCCAAAGAGGGGGACTGTCAGCTCCGCGAACGCGGCGAGCACGTTTCGGCTCAGTCCCGCCCGGCTCGCCGGCGCCACGGCCGATTCGGGTGTGATCGTGTCAAAGACCTGATTGCGGTGATCGGCGCCCAGGGCGAGCTTGATGGCGCCGCCGGGCAGGTGTCCGATGGGGCCATCCGCGGTAATGTCAGCGGTTCGCAGGCGCGAGTCGGTATGGAAACGGCTGCCGGTGGCCAGGGTTCTCAGCGTCGCCGCATTGGTGTTGGAACCATCGCCGAACGGGTTGAAGGCGGTGGCCGGATCGGGGTCCGCAAGGGCTGCGGCGAGCGCCGCCGGATCAACCTGGCCGCCGTTGAACTGGTTCTCCCGCTCCTGGGCATAGTTGCCATACAGGCTCAACTTCCACGCCGCGCTCAGATCGACGTTGAGCCCGAGCGTCAGGTTCAGATCATTCACCTGGGCATCCGTGAATCCGGGCCCTACGTCATCCAGGAAGTTGTAGTCGACGGTCAGCGGATCGCTCGAGCCCGTGGGGTTGACGTAGAACGGGTTGGTGTTGGGGACGGTGATCCGGGACACGAGGCCGCCCAGCTGCTGCCGGGCATCTCTCTGGGTCGCCATGGCACTGCCAAACAAGGTGAGGCGGTCTGTCAGCGACTGCTTGCCGGACCCGTAAAGACTGAATCGTCGCTGACTGGGCAGCAAATCCGCGCCCGCGTAGATATCCGACAGGTTCACAGTCCCGGGGGTCAACTCATTGGCTGTCAGTGCCGTGCCGTTCTGCCCGCGGGGGATGGCATAGGTCTGATTGCCGATGACGATGTTGCCGGGGTTCGACAGGAAGGTGTTGAAGTTGTTGCCACCGAGTGACACCAGGTTACTCGTGGCGTAACGTCTCGCGGCGGCCGGCAGGGCATCACGCCGGTAATACTCGACAGAGAGCATTCCGTTACCTGAGTCCCAATGCGACCCCAACGTCTGGGCCAGTTGATATTCACGTTGCGTGTTCCGGGTGCCCGAGCCTCCGCGTGCGAGCGACTCAGCGCCGGAGAAGTTGTCGCGCATCACAAAGTTCACTACGCCGCCGACAGCGTCAGCGCCGTACATCGCGGAGGCGCTGTCGGGAAGGATGTCGATCCGTTCCACGGCCGACAGTGGAATATTTTCGATGTCCGCGAAGGCAGCTTCGCTGCCACTGGGCGCGAGCCGCTTGCCGTTGATCAGGACCAGGGTGGCGCGTGCGCCCAGGCCCCGCAGATTGATTCCTGAGCCGAGGCCGGAGTTGGTTTGGGTTTCGCTGCTGAAATAGTGAGTGTCTTCGGACGGCCCGCCGCCGAACGTCTGGGGCAGAGTACGCAGGAAATCCTGGACAGTCGGGGCGCCGCTCGTCTCGATGCTGTCGCGGCCCGCGGAAATCACGTGATCGCCGACCGGTTGCCCGCCGCGCAGATGTGTGCCTGTAACGATGATCTCCTGCGGTTCGGCTGTCCGCCAGTCATTGCGCACGGCTGCCGAGCCGGACTGATTCCGTTCGACACCCTGGTTGTCGGCAGCCCGGGTGCGGCCGTTGTCGGCGGCAGGAGCGGCCGCGACGGCGGAACCGGCCCCGGTGTCGTGACTCACCACGGCGATCGACAGAGTCTTGTCGTTGACGTAGTCGAATGTGAGCCCGGTGTCTTCCAACATCTTCTGAAGGGCAACGATCGCGGGCAGGTCACCGCTCACCGCATGGGTTCTGCGGCCCGTGACGACGCTGTAGTCAAACAGCAGTTGCAGGCTCGACTGGCGGCTGAATTCGTTCAGGGTACGGGCGGCATCACCCGCGTCGATGTGGAAAGTCTGCAGTTTCGGCGTGGCGCGCACCGGCACCGAAACCACAAACAGAAGCAGGCTCGTCAGGGCGAGACACGTGAACAGCCAGACGTGGTTGCGGCTCGGTCCTCGGGAGCCAGGGGGGCATGAGTCCATTTCCGCAGGCCCGTTGTAGTTATTTCTTCCCTTCAGATGGAGGACGGTAAATTACGGCGGCTCGACACCTGCTGAAAGGCGAATGTCACCATCGTTGTCTCCGACCTGCACCCGGAAACCGAAATTGTGTTGCAATGCGGCGGTGAAGCTGTCGACGTCCGTGGTCCGGAAGTTACCACCTACCTTGAAATCGACAATCGACTGGTCGGCGATTCTAATCTGACGTTGGTTGTATCTGTTGAATTCCTGAACCGCATCATTGAGGGATTCGCCGTGGAATGAGAGAAACCCGTCGGTCCAGCTCAGTTTGCGCGTCACATCGTTGGTGAGCATGTGATGTATGGACACCGAATTGCGATGCACGCTGGCCGCTTCGCCCGCGGAAACCTTGGGTGCCGTGGCCAACAGGGACGGATTCTCGAAGTTGGCCTCGGTGCCCGGCGCGCCCACGGCGACCCGGCCCTCCGCCACGAGTACGTCAACGTGCTCCGGGTCACGGATGCGGACCGAGAACTCCGTGCCCACCGCGCGCACCACGGTGCCGCTGGCCGTGACATAAAATGGTCTGTTGGCATCGTGCGCGACGTGAAACAACGCCTCGCCACGCGTCAGCATGATGTCGCGACGGGTACCCGAGATCCGGACGTTGATTTCGGTGTTGGTATTCAGATCGACGGTGCTGCCGTCCGCCAGCTCCATCTTCTGACGGCCACCCACGGTGGTCTCGTACGTCTTCCAGCCGAGGTGGTATGAGCCGAACCACGCGATCATGCCGGCGGCCGCGATCGCGGCGGCAATCGCAAACACCCGGCGGCGCTCCGGCATGGCCAGCTCTTCGGTCCGCCGGCGCTGCGTGCCCGGCACCGGCTGCAGACCGCGGGTGGCGATGGCACCCGGGTTGATTTTGGTGGTGGCCAACAGGTCGGCATCGATGGTGCCGTCCATGGGCCGCATGTTCTTCAGCAGATCGACGTGATTCCAGGCAACGCGCAGCCGGATGAACGCGGCCCGGTGCCGGGGGTCCTGGTCCATCCATTCCTGGAAGGTGTCCCAGATCTCAGGCGTTGTCTGTCCTTCGAGTCGGACCAGCCATTGGGCTGCGGCGTCGGAAATATCACTCGCTCTGGACATTGGCTCTCTTGCGCTTCCTGAAACGGTCGAACAGCATCGAGCGGCGTTCCGAGACCGGCTGATCGAACAATGCCTGCGCGCAGCGGCGCGCGGCCTTGGTCAAATGCTGCTCCACGGTATTCTCCGAGATGCTGAGCCGCAATGCGATCTCTTTCTGAGAATAGCCATAGACCTTGCGAAGCGTGAACACCTGGCGGCAGCGGTCGGGCAGGCTCTGGATGGCCTTGACCAACATTGCCAGCTCCTGGTGACTGTTCACGATCTCTTCAATCTGCTCGCCTTCATCGAGAACCTCCAGCGCCTCGAGATCCGCTACGAGCTCGATCGGCACCACCTGCCGATGTCGCAACCAGTCGAATGCAACATTGCGCGCGACCGTCAGCGCGAATGCGCGCACCGAGCGCACCTCGGGGTCATCACTGGCACCCGCTGTGAGCAACCGCGCGTAGACCTCCTGTAACAGCTCGTCTACGTCGGAGTTGTTTCGCGTGTAGCGATACAAACATGCGCGCAGCACGCCTTCAAACTCGAGCGCCTGCAGAAGATATCGTTCGTCATTTCTGGACAAGACCGGGACCTCGCGTTCATTCCCGTTGCCTTCCGTGAGGGCCGCCCGATTGACTGTGAGCCCCCGATCGGGCGACTGGTCCCTGTGTACTGCGATATTACGCCTGTCCCACTTGCGTTGCGCAACGGAAATATGCGCTGCGCTGCACTCAGCGCGACCGGCTGAAACACCTAACGGAAATTTCCCGCGGCCGCGTCTTCATATGTCAGACGGAAACGAACACACGATAGCCGCGGTCGGCTCCTTGTCAGGATCGGTAAGGTGACCGTGGTGAGACGCCCGCTGCGGTCGATGGTCTGCAGCGGGCGTTTGACTATGGGTGGTCAGCCAATATTTCTGATCACATCCGGTGTCATATTCAAATCAACACGCAGCCGTGCCGATGCAATCGGTGACATCGACGATGGTTGAAGCTTAGAGCGCTGCCAGGGCAAACACGCGCCGAACGTCAAATCCTCTGTGTCGGGCCAGAGCTGGATTTTACTGGCTGGAGCGCCGCAGTACGAGGTCTCGGTTGATGCGTTTTTGGCGCATTTTCCGCCCAGCGATCGGGGGTCACTGCCGTAAAGCCCGAAGCTGGCCCGATTTACGTAATAATCCCACCGGTGAGCCAATGGGCGGACAGACGGGAGACCCAGTTGCAGATGACAAGGCGACCGAAGGTCGTGATCGTCGGATGTGGTTTCGGTGGGCTGTTCGCTGCTCGCGCGTTGAGGCACGCGCCCGTGGACGTGCTCCTCATCGACCGTAGCAACTACCACCTGTTTCAGCCGCTTCTCTACCAGGTGGCGTCCGCCGCACTGGCGCCAGCGGACATCGCCCAGCCGATCCGCTTCATTCTGCGCGGACAGCCCAACGCACTGGTCATGATGGCCGAGGTTACGCGTGTCGATACGGCCGCGAAGTGTGTGTATGCAGGCGAGCACGCGGTCGACTACGACTACCTGATCCTGGCCCCCGGGGCCGTGGACAACTATTTCGGTCATCCCGAGTGGCACAAATTCGCACCGGGCATGAAGGCGGTCGAGGATGCGACCCTCATCCGCTCACGCATGCTGGCATCGTTCGAAATCGCTGAATTCGAGACAGATCCGCGCCAGCAGGCGGCCCACCTGGCTTTCATCATTATCGGGGGTGGGCCGACCGGGGTGGAGCTGGCCGGGTCCATCAAAGAGCTGGCCGTGGATGTGATCCCGAGGGACTTCCGGGTGGCCGACACGCGCAAGGCGCGGGTGATTCTGATCGAGGCGGGTCCGCGGCTGCTTCCGGCACTGCATCCCGATTCCTCGGCGCAGGCGCTCAAACAGTTGCACGACCTGCATATCGAGGTGTTGGTCGGGAAGCCGGTGACGGCTGTATACGAGGACGGCGTGGAAGCGGGCGGGGAGCGCCTGTACAGCTACAACGTGATTTGGGCCGCGGGCGTGAAAGCGTCACCTATTCTCGCCACATTGGGGACCGAGCTGGGCCCTGGTGGCCGCGTGAAGGTGCAGCCGGATTGCTCAATACCCGGCCAGCCGAACGTTTTTGTCATCGGCGATGCCGCGTTTCTCATCGACTGGAAGACGAACAAGCAGGTGCCGGGCGTCTCGCAGGGCGCCCTGCAGATGGGCCGGTATGTCGCCCGGGTCATTCAGCAGGACATTTCCAGTAATGACCCGGCCCAGCGGGGCAAGCTGCGCGCCGAGGGCTTCCACTACAAGGACCTCGGATCGATGGCCACCATCGGCAAATCCCGAGCGGTGGTGGAGATCGGCCGCCTGCGCTTCGGCGGCTTCCTGGCCTGGTGTGCGTGGCTGGCTCTGCACATCACCGTTCTCATTGGGTTCCGCAATCGCGTTTCGGTGCTGTTGTCCTGGATATACAGCTATTTCTTCTACGGCCGCGGCTCGCGCCTGATCACGAACTTCAGCTCGGAGCAGATGGCGGAGCTGAGCTCGGATACCATGAAGGGCGCGGGTGCCACGAAGCCGGCGGCTGCCGCGAAGCCGGCCACTGCCGAGAAGCGGTAGCCCCCGTCACACTTGGTTGCCGTGGCCGGCGCCCCCACCTATGGGCCCTGATGTCGAATCCTCCTCAACGGGAAATCAACGCACGCGTCGGAAGGGCAGGCTCACGATTGGCGACTCCGCCCGTGAGTCCCGGCGCCGCCGGTCCGGCAGCCGCCGGCGAGGGCCTCACGCTCCGCGGCTTCTTCAGCGTCTTCCGGTACAGCCCCCGCGCTGTAAAGCTGGTCTGGAGCACCAGTTCCGCTCTGACCATTTCGCTCGGGCTCCTGACCATCATTGCCGGTGTCCTGCCCGCAGGCGTTGCCTACGTTGGTTCGTTGATCGTTGATGCCGTGGTCGCGGCCATGCGTGCGGGCGGCGCGGATCCCGGCCGAGTCATCGAGCTCGTCATGCTCGAGGGCGTGTTGGTTGCATTCGGAGCCGCCACGCAACGGGGAATTTCGCTGTGCCAGTCGTTGCTGCGTGCGCAGCTCGGTCAGCGCGTCAATGTCATGATTCTCGAGAAGGCGCTGACTCTCGACCTGCAGCACTTCGAGGACTCGGAGTTCTATGACAAGCTGACACGCGCCCGGCGCGAGGCTTCCAGCCGTCCTCTCAGTCTGATCATGCGGACATTTGGTCTCGTGCAGAACGGGATCTCGCTCGTGAGTTATGCGGCGTTGCTGGCTCACTTTTCTCACTGGGCCGTGGCGGTGTTGCTGCTCGCCGGTCTGCCGGCATTCATTGCCGAAGCAAAATTCTCCGGCGATGCCTTTCGCCTGTTCAGGTGGCGCTCGCCCGAGACGCGCATGCAGATCTATCTCGAGACCGTCATCGGTCGCGAAGACTACGCCAAAGAGGTCAAGCTCTACGGTCTCGGCCCCCGCCTGTTGAACCGCTACCGCGATATCTTCCGGCGTCTGTACAAGGAGGATCGGGCCCTCACCATTCGCAGGGATGCCTGGGGATTCGGGCTCGGTCTCATCGGCACCCTGGCGTTGTACGGAGCTTATGCGTGGATTGCGGTCAGTGCGGTCCGGAGCCTCGTCACCCTGGGGCAGATGACAATGTACCTGGCGTTATTCCGCCAGGGTCAATCCGCAGTGTCGGCAATGTTGTCCAGTGTGGGTGGGATGTACGAGGACAACCTGTATCTGTCGACACTCTACGAGTATCTCGAAACTGAAGTGCCACCTGCCGCCGGCACCGTCAAACAGGGACCGCATCCTGAGGACGGCATCCGATTCGAGAACGTCAGTTTCCAGTATCCGGGGGCCGAGGAGGCGGCGCTGGAGCACATCAGCCTGCATCTGAAGCCGGGTGAAAGCCTCGCGCTCGTGGGTGAAAACGGGTCGGGCAAAACCACTCTCATCAAACTGTTGACCCGTCTTTATCAGCCGACAGCGGGGCGGATTTTCCTGGACGGCCAGGACCTGGCCGAATGGGATGAGAGCGCGCTGCGCCAGCGGGTGGGGGTCATTTTCCAGGACTTTGCCCGCTACCAGATGTTGGTTGGAGAGAACGTGGGCGCGGGTGACGAGCCGTATTTCGAAGACGAGCCGCGATGGCGCGAGGCGGCGCAGAAGGGCCGCGCGAGTGAGTTCATCGAAAACCTGCCCGGCGGCTATCAGACGCAGCTGGGCAAGTGGTTCAAGGATGGACGCGAGCTGTCAGGCGGGCAATGGCAGAAGATTGCCCTGTCGCGCGCGTTCATGCGGATCCGGGCGGATGTGCTCGTTCTGGATGAGCCGACCGCGGCCATGGACGCTCAGGCGGAGGCTGAAGTGTTTGAGCACTTCCGGCAGCTCGCTCGCGATCGCATCACCATTCTCATCTCGCACCGGTTCTCAACCGTGCGCATGGCTGATCGGATTGCGGTCCTCGACCACGGACGGATGGTGGAATATGGCAGCCACGATGAGTTGATGGCGCGGGACGGACGCTATGCTCATCTGTTCACGTTGCAGGCGCGCGGCTACAGATAAAATGTCTGTCACCGGAGTACGACTGTCCGGTGTTGACAAGTGCAGGTCATCCTACAAAGATGAGCGCCGCCCAAAAATACACGCAAGGAGTGCGTTCTCATGGCATCAGATGAAAAGGATGACACCACCCCCTATGTTGTTTTGATGAATATCGAGGAGCAGTACTCGCTCATGCCGAAGAGCATTGCGGTGCCCAACGGCTGGAAGGTGGTCAAGGAAGGAACGCGCGCCGAATGCGGTGCCTATGTCAATGAGGTATGGACCGACATGCGGCCGCTGAGCCTGCGCAAGCACATGGCTGAGTTTGAAGAGCGCAAGCGGCAACAGCAGGCCGCGCAACAAGCGGCTCAATCAGCTCAGTCGGAGCAGCAGCAGGGTGAGCAGTCGAGCGCGACCTGACGGGTGACGGAAGGGGCGTTCACGGGGACACTATCACGCGTCCCCGTGAACAGTGTGGAGTTATCCCTGGTGGTAGGCTTCGATCCGGTAACCGTCCGGATCAACAACAAAAGCCGCGTAGTAACCCTCTCCGTAGTCGGCACGCAGGCCAGGCGCGCCATTGTCGCGACCTCCCGTGGAGATCGCCGCCGCATGAAACGCATCCACGCTTTTCCGTGAATGGGCGTCAAAGCAGAAGTGCAGGCCGGACTGGTCGTTCGCCGGCACTGGTTTTTTCGCGGCGTAGATCCAGAACTGCGCGGATTTGTCGCCGTATCCCAGCGCCCCGGCTGATTCACTCAAACATTGGTAACCCAGGGGCTTCAGGGCGGCATCGTAAAAGCGCCGCGCGGCGTCGATATCTGTCACGCCAATGGAAATGTGATTGATCATCGGGTCCTCCTTACAAAGAATTCGGCTTCGAGCACCCAGGTGTCCGGGCCCGCCAGTCGTTCGCCCAGCCAGCGAAATGAATCGTTTGTTCGCTCAACAAAGCTCCAACGGGTTGTCGTGCCGTTGAGATTGGCGCCGTCCTGCACGATGTTCTTGCCGCTCGCGCGTCCCATCTGGCGTGAGTAGCTCTGGCGCAAGGGGTCGCTCCAGATGATGTGCCAGGCTTCCAGTCCAGGGTCGTAGATCCGAAGCGTGGTTCCGTGGAAGAAGCCAGGCACTATCCAGACGTCCTGGATTGCGCGACCTTCGAGCACCCAGCCGGCGTGGATTTCGCCGCGGATGTCATGTTTTGTATTGTCCGTGCGCTGGATCCATCCAGTGAATTTCCACTCTCCGACCAGCCATCCATATAACTCGAGGCCTGCGGCCCGGTCGGCGGCGGGATGGTCAGTGTGAAGTGCCTCGATGAGCATGGCAGGGCTCCTGAAATGGGAAGCGCCCACGTTATGGCAGGGGCCGGCCCCGGGGCTTGGGAAAAATTGCTAATCTCAATGGATGGCGGTTGCCTCACATTCTCTGGCCTCACATTCTCTGGCCTCCCAGCTTCTGGCAGCGGGCACCGGGTGGTGTGTGACCGATGTCGTGTGCTCGGCGGGTCCGAAGGACCGGCCGTTTGAAGAACGGCACGACCGGATGGTGATCGCGCTCGTGACCCGCGGGACGTTCAATTACAGGTCAACGCACGGGTCGGCGGTTCTGGCACCGGGGTCGGTGTTGCTGGGAAACTCGGGCTCGTGCTTTGAGTGTGGACACGAGCACAGCAGGGGCGATCGCTGTCTGTCGTTTCAGCTCGCGCTGGAGATTTTTGAGCCGGTGATGGCGGCCGTGCCCGGCAATTGGAGCCGCGGTTTTACGGCCCCACGGTTGCCATTTCTGCCGGAGCTCCTGCCGCTGGTGGTTGCCGCGGAAGTATTACGGAACGATCCGGCGGCCGTCGATGAATTCCACGAATTGGCTTTGCGTCTGGCAGGCACTGTCTGTCGGGCGCTCAGCGATGATCCGCAGCCGCAGCGTGCACCCAATGATCGTGACAAGACGCGAGTGGCTGCCGCGTTACGACGGATTGAGCTCGATCCCGCGCGGAAGCTGCCGTTGAGCGAGTTGGCGGCAGACGCAGCGATGAGTCCGTTTCACTTCCTGCGAGTGTTTGAGCAGGTTGTTGGCGTAACTCCCGCTCAATACATCCTGCGGACCCGCCTGCGCCGGGCCGCGGTGGAATTGCGCGGCTCGACGGAAAGTGTCGCGACGATTGCGGGCGACTGCGGCTTCGCAGACCTGTCGACGTTCAATCGCCAGTTCCGGCGGGTAATGGGCGTCAGTCCCAACCAGTTTCGTGCGGCCGCCGTGGTATGAGTCGCGGTCGGCGACGCCCGTTACTGCCAGTGATAATCAACCGACACTGCGATGACGCGGCCGGTGCGTTGCTCTACGACCGGACTGTGAGCGGCGCTGCCGCGGATCTGGTTGATGGCGGCATCGACATTCAACAGCAGATGTTTGGTTACGAACTTGGTGGCGCTGAAGCCAACGCCGGCGGCGACGGTTCCTGAGTGGGGGATGTCGTAGACAGGATGGCCTGAAGCCAGGGACTGTGCGGGCGTGACGCCGTACACCGTTTGCAGGTAGTGCGTCGTGGCGAACGTGATTGACGGGCCCGCGAACATTACGAAGGTCTTCGAGCTCCCAGGCAGCGGTATGTACACGCCCGCGTCACCAACTGCTCCCTGCGATCCGCCGATGAATTGACGCGCGCTCACGCGCATGATCATCGGAAATTTTCTCGAGAGCACCCAGGACGCGTACAGTTTACCAACCGGCGCAGCGGAGATGTCGCCCATGCCTCTCAGGTTGGTGAGGTCGTCCTTCTCCTTCCTGCCGAAGTCGTAAGTGACACCAACGCCGATCTGATAGTGATCGCCCCGAAAGATGTTGTATCCGATGCCTTCACCCGTTGAGATGAACGCGATGTCCTTGTAGTGAATGTTTACGACCGGTCCGCCCTGCACCCTGCTGGCTCGTGAGCCGTCGTAAACCGGCTGAACTTCCGCAGCCAGACCCAGAACGGTGCGCCAGGTGGGCAGGTCGGGCTGGAACAGGCGAGCCAGGATGATTCCGCCGCTGTACTGCCATTCCTGTAGAGGGGAGGGCGTCTGTGCCAATACGGCCCGCGAGTTGCAGGCGACCAGGATGAGAGCCAGTACGGCTAGCTGCCGCGCGATTGCTGTGACTCTCACCGCCGTGTAACGCTCATCAATGCATCCACTCCCACAAGTGTGGCACCACAAATGTGGCAACAAAACCTACTATACCTTCAGTCTCATGAACAAGCTGATGTTCGGACGTCGCACAAAGCCAACAATTCGCAACATCAGGCAAATTACGACACGCTGATACAAACGCTCAGCTCGGGAAATAGTTCTAAAGGGAGAGGGCGGAGGCTTGGCCGTTATTTGGAAGGAGCTTCCTGCCGGGCCTTCTCGGCCCGCTGGTCGCGTCTCATCTGCAGATAGTCGATTGGCCGGATTTCGGTGATCTGGCAGCGCCAGTGTTTGACCAGGACCGCATCAAACCTGGCGTAGATGGTGTTTGCGGTCTGCGTGATTCCGATACGTTGGGCGAACTGCAGGTTCTCGCATGGCGGGCTCACGGTAATCAGCCAGGCGTCGTTTACGTTAGCGAACAGCACCACCTGGTACTGGGAAACCGATTGCCAGTTGTCGTAGTGGTTGAGCAGCGTGATGTGATCTACGGGAGCCTTGGCGTACCGCAGGTAACGGTCCAGCTGCTCCTGGTCGCGGTCGCGCCGGGGAATTCCAGAGCATCCGGCCGCGAGGATCGCGGCTACCAGCAACAGAAAAGGCTTCCAGTGACTCATCAGGGTGTGTGGGTCAATAATCCGACGGGGAAATTCTTCAGCGCGTCCGCCAGCCGCAGGGTGATGCGGTTGCCGCTCCTACTGGTAGGTATCGTCTGAGCATCGAACAGGTTCTTCAGGGGAACCGGTTCTGGAAATTCTTTCGGCAACTCGATCACTGTGTCGCCCCAGACAGTTTCGCCGAGTGGCGCATCCTCACGCTCGGGCCCCAGCAGCCGCAGATACAGCCGCGGCGCAATCGTCACTGTAAGCTTACCCTCGTGCCTTCGGGCAAAGGCACAGACGTTAGCCGCATATTCGCCGCTGACCCGCAATGGCAGGTACTCGCCGTCGCGGAATAAGGCCACGTGGTCGCGTCTGAACTGCAACACCTTCCACGTCACGAACAGCTTGCATCGCCCGTCCCGCATGCCGGTGACCAGTGAATCGATGAGTCCCCGGTCGACACAGGCATCCATGTCGATGCTCTCCAGCTCCGCCAGCATCCTGCGCCGCTGTGTGTAGTCCACGGGTCGGCGGTTGTCCGGGTCCACCAGGGAAAAGTCCCAGATCTCGTTACCCTGGTAGATATCCGGCACGCCGGGTGCGGTCAGTTTGCAAAGAGTCTGCGACATTGCATTCAACAGTCCATAGCGGCTGATACGGCGCTGGAATGCCGTAAAGTCCGTGAGGAACGTATTCAAATCACGCTGCTCCAGCAGCGCCCGTATGAACTGCAGCAACGCTTCTTCATATTCGGCGTTGACATTGGCCCAGCTCGTACGGGACTTGGCCTCGCGCGCGGCCTTGATCATGTAGCCTTCGATCCGTTCCCGGTACCCGTTGAGGCCTGTCTCATCGAGGTCTTCCATCGGCCAACTGCCGACGAGGGTCTGATAGAGCAGGTACTCATCATTGAGTGACGGCGCCGGCTGACCCTCCACCTCGCGCTTGCGCAGGCGATTGATCCGGGACCAGCGCTCGATGCTCTTACGCCAGACCTGCGTCATCTCCGACAGGACATTGATCCTCGCGCGCACGTCCTCAGAGCGTTTGGTGTCGTGAGTCGATGTCCCGAGCATCTCGTGGGGCCAGAATCGCGCGCGGTGCTGGGAGTCGGCGTGGAAGGCCCTGACAGTTGAGCCGTAGGCATCGGGCTCGCCGCCAACCTCATTCAATGACGTCAGTCGATTGAATCGGTAGAGGGACGTGTCCTCGACGCCCTTCGCGGTGATGGGTGCCGTAACCTGCTGGAACTTCATGGCGAAGTTGCGCAGTTGCCGCCGCAACGAATCCGAGGCTACAGGCAACTCCATCAGCAGTGCCTGCCGTATGAAGTCGAAGGCCGGAGCTTCTCCGGCCGAGCGCCGGCGACGCGCGGAAGCGATAGCCCAGTCGATATACCGCTTGTCTGTTTCCGAGGCGTTGTCGGTAACATACGTCCGGTAGACCGGGAAGCAGGCAATCACTTCGGCCAGTGACTGGCGCAGAATGTTGTAAGTCAGATCGCGCGTATGGCGGTTGGCCTGGGCTATCCGGGTGAGCATGTTGGCAACCACGCTCAGCTCCGAGGCGAGCGACCTGCGCAGGATCATGTGTTGCGCGTCGTAAGCCACGTTGGGCCACTCGAGTGACTGCTCGATGAATGCGTGATACACGCGATCCATGCGCGCTTTCGTGGCTGCATCCACCAGCAGGCGATTGATGACATTCGCGAAGTGATAGCCGGTCTCACCGTGAACGGGCCACGTCTGCGGTATGTGCTCGAATGAAGCGGTAATCTTTTCCGCGACGAGGTAAATCGGCAGATTGCGCTTTTGACCCGCCACACCGAAGTCCGGAGGATCGTTTGCAACCTCAGGCGCGGGAACGGCGCCCGGACCGGCCTCGGTCCCACTCGAGCCGCCGCGCAATGCAGCGACCCGGCTCTGGAGCCGATGAAAGTATTCCTGCGGATCCCGCAGGCCATCGGGATGATCGACGCGTAAGCCGTCGATCTTGCCGGCGCCGATCAGCTCAAACAGCAGCCGGTGTGTGTTCTCAAACACCCCCAGGTTCTCGACCCGCAGGCCGGCGAGGTCGTTGACATCGAAAAAGCGCCGGTAGTTGATGTCATCGGGTGCAACACGCCAGGAGGCCAGGCGAAAGGATTGCATTTCGAGCAACTCGTGGAGCGCGTCGAATGTCTCGCTGTTGCCCGGCGTGCCCGCGAAACTCTGTACGACACTCTCGATGGCTTCACAGACGGGCGGTTCATTGCCGCACAGCGCGACAAATCGACGCTTCAGGTTCTCTTTTGCTTCATCCCGCTGTGCAATCTGCTCCGCGGTGGGATCGTGACGGTCCGGGAGTGATGCGAAGCCGCGGCGCAGATTCTCCAGCTCGCCGCTGTAGGTTTTGGCGAGAATGCGATCGATGATGGCCGTGTAGGTCTTCGGATCGATGGGCATCCGATGCTCGTGATAGAACACGGCGAACGAGCCGAGCTCGCGCTCGAAGCGTAGTACCAGCTCGCCTTTTTCGAGGATGTCCCCGTACGGGCCGCCGAGCACCGGCACCAGCACCTTGCCCTTCAGGACGGGGTTGGCCGGATTCCACTCGATGTCGAAATAGTCCGCGTACTTCGAGGCTTCGCCATTCTCCAGGACGTCCATCCACCAGGCATTGTCCGATCCCATGATGCCGACATGGTTCGGCACGATGTCGAGAATGTGTCCCATGTTGTGACCGCGCAGCGCCGCCACAAAGGTCTCGAAGTCCTCGCGCGTGCCGATCTCGGGGTTGATCTCGTTATGATCGACGACGTCATACCCATGCAGGCTGCCCGCGCGCGCCTTGAAATAGGGTGAGCAATAGACGTGACTGATTCCCAGCGAGGCCAGATAGGGAACGATCCCGGTGAGGTCTGCGAACGTGAATGACTTGTTGAGTTGAACCCGGTACGTGGCACGCGGAATCTCGGCGATTGGGGCGGGTTCCGGATCGCGCACGATGGCGAGCACGGGCTCGTCGAGAACCCGCGGTTCTCCCGCTTCATCCGGGACAGAAGGCTCGAGGTCAGCCTCCAAGAGTGCCCCGCTCCAACAACCAGGTTACGCTCCAGGGCGCCAGCTCGTTCTTGGTCACAGTCTGTCGAATGTTGGGATGAGTGGCATAGATCAGCCGGCCCGCGGTCCGGCCCACCAGCCGCGCCGGCTCGTCGGCGAGGTTTGCGATGAGATGCAACACGGAGCCCTCCGCGAGTGCCCAGTCGACCGCGAAAGCGGCACCGGCCTCCAGCTTGCTGCAGGCTCCGAAGCGAATCTCCGGGATCAGTGGCATGATTTCCGCCCGGCGGATCATCAACAGCCGGTGGTACAGATCCAGCCAGTCCTCGTGTCCCTCCGTCTCGAGCCGGCTCCAGTCGAGGCATGCCGACTTCATGGTCGAAGCGTGGGTCGGATCGGGAATGGTGTCCGTGTGGGCGGGGTCGCGGAAGCGTTCGAAGTGTTGAAACTCCTTCTTGCGGCCTTCGCGGACCTTGGAGGCGAGCTCCTGCTCGAAGTCGCAGAAGTACGGGAAAGGCTCCGGGGCATTCCATTCCTCGCCCATGAACAACATGGGGGGAGACGGGGCGAGCAGCAGGACGGCAGTCGCGGCGCGCAGCGCCTGCGCATTCTTCACGATAGACCCGAGGCGCTCTCCGAAGGCGCGATTACCGATCTGATCATGATTCTGCAGGAAGATCACAAAGGCAGTGGGCGGCAGATGAGCGCTCGGCTCGCCGCGCGGCTTTTTTTCGAACCCCGAATGCTCGCCCTGATAAACAAAGCCTTCCGCGAGGCTTCTGCAGAGCTTGGCGTGCGGCTGATCGGCGTAATCCGAATAGTAGCCATCTTTTTCGCCGGTCAGGATCGTATGCAGGCAGTGGTGCAGGTCATCGTCCCACTGCGCATCGTATTTGTTGCTGCGCCCCGGAGCGCCCAGGAAGTGGGACTGGTTCGCGCCGTTTTCCAACACGAGGTAGAGGTTGCGATCGCCGCCGGCATAGGCGCGAGCGCTTTCCGCGATCTCCGTCATGATGTGCTTGCGGCTGTCGTCGATGATGGCGTGAACCGCATCGAAACGCAGTCCGTCGAGATGAAATTCCTCGAGCCAGTACAGGGTGTTGTTGATGTAGAAGTCGCGAACGGGGCGGCCGTTCTCGCCATCGAAGTTGATGGCGGCTCCCCAGGGCGTATGGTGCCGCTCGGTGAAGAAATGGGGCGCGTACATGCCGAGGTAGTTACCCTCGGGCCCGAAATGGTTGTAGACGACATCGAGCATCACGGCGAGGCCACGTGCGTGAGCTGCGTTGACCAATGCCTTCAAGTCGTTCGGCGTGCCGTAGCCGCTCTCAGGCGCAAACATCAGCACCCCGTCGTAGCCCCAGCCTCGTTTGCCTGGAAAATCAGCGATGGGCATCAATTCGATGACCGTGACGCCCAACTCAACCAGGTGATCCAGTCGAGCCTGGACTCCGGCAAACGTACCTTCGGGGCTGAACGTCCCGACGTGCAACTCGTAGACAACCGCTTCGTGCCAGGGCCTGTTGGTCCAGCCGTCGTCGGTCCATTCGAACTCGGTTGGATCAATGACCTGGCTGGGACCATGGACGTCCTGGGGGTTCAGGCGGGATGCCGGATCCGGGACTTCGTTTTCGCCATTGATCCGGTAGCGGTACAGTGATCCCGCGCGTGCTTTATCGGTGATGACTTCGAAGAAGCCTGCATCGTCCTGAGCCATGGGGAGCATCTGCGCTACGCCCCTGCCATCGTCCAGTGACAGGTCTACCCGGCGGGCGCCAGGTGCCCACAACCGGAATCGGACCTGGCCATCATCCGTGAATTCTGCCCCGAAGGGCATGCTGTGGCGTCGCTGTGTCACCGGTATGCGGTCTCTCGCAGCAGGGCCAGGGATCTGCCCTGTAGTGGGTACAACGTGCCGGCTTCGTGTCGGCGTTGCTCAAAGGGCCGGACTTCCGCGGAAGTGTCGAGCACCGTCCACCAGGCTTTGTCTGTCAGAAACTGAGGCAGGACGAAGGGAATCTCTTCGTGATGGGCATTGAAAAGGAGCATGAAGTTGTTGTCCGTCACCGGTCGTCCGCGCTTGTCGCTACGCTCGATAGCTGCACCTGCAAGATACACACCCAAACAACGCGCGAAGTGCTGATTCCACTCCATCTCGGTCATTTCATCGCCCTCAGGCGTGAGCCAGACAATTTCCTTCAGGCCTTCCGTATTGATGGCATTGGCGCGCAGGAAACGACGGCGGCTGAATACGGCATGGCGGCGCCGGAAATCGATCATGTGGGCCACAAACTCCTGGAACTGCTGCTGCTCGTCATCGAGCTGCCAGTTCACCCAGGACGTTTCGTTATCCTGACAATAGGCGTTGTTGTTGCCGTGCTGGGTCCGGCCCAGCTCATCACCGGCCAGCACCATGGGGACGCCCTGGGACAGGAGCAGGGTGGCTATCAGGTTGCGCTTCTGCTGCCGCCGCAGCTTTCCGATGACTGGATCGTCCGTCGGGCCTTCCACGCCGCAGTTCCATGAGCGGTTGTCATTGCTGCCATCCCGGCTGTCTTCACCATTGGCCTGGTTGTGCTTCTCGTTATAGCTGACCAGGTCCTCCAACGTGAAGCCGTCATGAGCCGTGACAAAGTTGATGGAGGCATGCGGTTTGCGCCCGCTGGCTTCATACAGATCGGAGGATCCGGTGAAGCGGCGGGCGAAATCCCCTATGAGTCCCCCATCCCCCTTCCAGTAAGCCCGCATGGTGTCGCGATACTTGTCGTTCCACTCGTTCCATCCGGGCGGGAAATTCCCAACCTGGTAACCACCGCTGCCGATGTCCCACGGCTCCGCGATCAGCTTTACCTGCGAGAGCACCGGGTCCTGCCCGATGGTGTCGAAGAACGAGCCGAGCCGGTCGACATCAAACAGCTCGCGGGCCAGCGCGGATGCCAGGTCGAAGCGGAAGCCATCGACGTGCATCTCCAGCACCCAGTATCGAAGGCTGTCCATGAGTAACTGCAACACGCGCGGGTGCTGGAGGTTCAGGGTATTGCCGGTCCCGGTGAAATCCATGTAGAAGCGCGGATTGTCCGGCACCAGTCTGTAATAGGCGGCATTGTCGATCCCACGAAACGACAGCGTGGGACCCATCTGGTTGCCTTCGGCGGTGTGGTTGTAAACCACATCGAGGATCACCTCGATTCCCGCGGAGTGCAGGGTCTTCACCATCGTCTTGAACTCGCTCACGCGCCCGGTGGCTGAAAAGCGCAGCTCGGGCGCGAAAAAACCGATCGTGTTGTAGCCCCAGTAGTTGCGCAGTCCTTTCTCGAGCAGGTGCCGGTCATCGAAGAAGGCATGCACGGGCATCAACTCCAGCGTAGTGATGCCGAGTCTCTGCAGATGCTCGATCACGGGAGCCGTGGCCAATCCAGCGTAGGTGCCCCGAAGTTGTGGGGGCACTTCCGGATGTCGCATCGTCATCCCACGCACGTGCGCTTCATAGATCACGGTGTCGTGCCAAGGTACGCGCGGCGGCTTGTCGTCGCCCCAGGTAAATGCCGGATCGATGACGCGACTTTTTGGCGTGCCTGCCGCGCTGTCGCGTTTGCAGAAGGACAAATCGGTCTTGCTGCTGCCGACGCGATATCCAAAATGCGCGTCACTCCACGTGATGTTGCCCTGAAGGTGCTTGGCGTAGGGCTCGATCAGGAGCTTGTTGGGATTGAAGCGATGGCCCCGTTCCGGAGCATAGGGTCCATAGACCCGATAGCCGTACAACAGGCCCGGACGCGCTTCGGGAAGATACGAATGCCAGATCTCATCCGTGCGTTCGCGCAGCTCGATGCGCTGCACTTCGTGCCGGCCGCTCGGATCGAAAATACACAGCTCGACCTTGTCTGCATTGGCCGAGAACAGCGAGAAGTTGACACCTTCACCGTCCCAGGTCGCGCCCCGCGGATAGGGTTGTCCGGGCCACACGGCCCGGATCGGCCGTGTGTCAACCATGGCCTGCTGATCCATTACTGGGTGAAGGCGATGAGGGCGCGCAGCGGGATGGGCGTCCAATCCGGCCGGTTCCCGAGCTCATAACGCGTCTCATACAGGGCCTTCTCGACTTCAAACAATTTCAACAGCGGCAGCACCTCATCCAGTGATTCATAGATTCCGGCCGGGCGGGCGATGGAGTCGTACGTGGCAATGAAGGTGCCGCGGACATCGTGCTCCCATTTCTCGACCAACGACTCCCAGCGTCCGCAATCCTCGGCGGTTTGCACCGAACAACGTTGCATCGCCGTTTTGTGAGCATAGGTAAACGAGCGCAACATCCCGGCGACATCGCGCAAGGGCGAGTGCTTGATGCGCCGCTCGGCCAACGGCCTGGCCGGTTCGCCTTCGAAGTCCACGATGATGAAATCGTTGCGTTTCAGGAGCACCTGGCCCAGGTGATAGTCACCGTGATGACGAGTCTTCAGGCCCTGCGGTGCATGTGGCACCGCTTCTGCGATCCGCGTCAGCAGCGTGTCACGGCGGGACAGCAGGAACTCGGCTTCCGAAACGATCGCAGCAGGCAATCGCCCGACGCGTTCGGCGAGCATCTCGAGTGTCTTCTGTGCCTCCGCGTGCACATTCTTCAGCCATGCCGAGACGTCTTCCGGCCGGATCGGCTCCGGTGAGAACGCTTCGTCATCGCTCGGGGTGGCCAATGCCCGATGCAATTCCGCGGTTCGTGTTGCCAGGGTCTTGACCAACTCGAGATAAGCTCCATGCGCATCCTCAGCCATGGCCACGTCGGTGCGCCGCTCCTCCAGGAAGCGGACGAGATAGTTGACCGTGTAGTCCCAGCCATCGCCCTGGTTCATGACGAAGGCCTGCAGCAGGGCCAGGGTGACGACCCGGCCATCCGGGTTCTTGTATTCGGCTGCCCCGGCCACGGGCACGATGTTGGGAAAACGCACGACTTCGGTGAGATACCGTCCGATCTCCAGCTCCGGGTTGATGCCGGGCTGCAGGCGGCGATAGAACTTGAGGAAGAACATCTCACCGACGCGCACCGTGGTGTTGCTGCTTTGGCCCGCGGTCTGGCTGATGTTCAGCGCAGTTGCGGGATCGCCGCGCAATTGCGCGAACATCTGCGTTGGGGACAGGTGCACGATGCCACGATCGGTCTTGATATCCGCGCTCTTGCCGATGCCTTCGACCACCGAACGGCAGAAGTTCTCGTCTGAGGTCGCATCGGCGAGAACGCCAACAGTTGCCTGACGACGAACCCGCGCGATGGCGCCTTGCTGCAGCTTCTGCCAGCGGCTCTCGTCCGTATCTTCGTAGGCAATGGCGAACGGCAGGAAATAAAGTGTCCGGCTCGAGTTGCTTTCGACTTCAAACACGCCGGCCAGCCAGCGGCCGTGCTCCGTCTCCCATTCGCCATTGTCGCCGAGGTTGGCACGTTTGATGGGCGTGCCCTTGCCGGCATACCAGCGCTGGGAGGCGATGTACTTCGGAGCGACGATGGTTTCGAGCTGTTCGCGCAACTTGGTGGACAAGCCCATGCGCCAGTTCGCAACCCGCTCGGGGAAGAAGCTGGTCCAGCCGTCGAAGAGCACCAGGAAGGGCAGGTCTTCGCGCAACATGCGCTCGTCGTGCCACGCGGGCGGCTGGGCTTCCTTGCTCAGGCGGAACCAGTAGAAGCTGTAGCCCTGCAGGGTCAACAGGTATGGCAGATCCCCCACGGGCGGGAAGGGCGTACGTCCGACCAGTTCGATGGGAACGGTGCCTTTGAATTCGGCAAGATCGATCTCCACGGGCTGAGCCGAGCGCGCCAGGTTGCAAACGCACAGAATGACGTCGCCGTGAAACTCGCGCAGGTACACGAGGACCTTGCGATTGCCCGGGCGAATGAACCGCAGGGTGCCGCGGCCGAATGCCTGCGACTCCTTGCGGACCTGCAACATCCGCTTCATCCAGTTGAGCAGCGAGGAGCGGTCGCGGGTCTGCGCCTCCACGTTGACTGACTCAAACCCGTAGATCGGGTCCATGACCGGTGGCAGAAACAACTGTTGAGGATCGGCGCGGGAGAAGCCGGCATTACGGTCCGGGCTCCACTGCATCGGAGTTCGGACACCGTTGCGATCGCCCAGGAAGAAGTTGTCGCCCATCCCGATTTCATCGCCGTAGTAGATGATCGGCGCGCCCGGCATGGACAGCAGCAGGCTGTTCATCAGCTTGATGCGCTCCGGATCGTTCTCCATGAGCGGCGCGAGGCGGCGACGGATCCCGAGATTCAAACGGGCGCGCGGGTCGGCGGCGTACATCTTGTACATGTAGTCGCGTTCCTTGCTGGTAACCATTTCGAGGGTGAGCTCGTCGTGGTTGCGCAGAAAGATGGCCCACTGGCAGTTGTCCGGGATGTCGGGCGTCTGCTCCATGATCTCGACGATCGGATGGCGGTCTTCCTGCGCGATGGCCATGTACATGCGGGGCATCAGCGGGAAGTGATATGCCATGTGGCATTCGTCGCCATCGCCGAAATAATCGCGCACGTCCTCCGGCCACTGGTTCGCTTCCGCAAGCAACATGCGATCGGCATATCGATCGTTGATGACCTTGCGGATGCGTTTGATGACGTCGTGGGTCTCGCGCAGATTCTCGTTGTTGGTGCCGTCCCGCTCGATGAGATACGGAATGGCGTCCAATCGCAGGCCGTCAACACCGGTGTTGAGCCAGTACTCCATGATGTGGATCACGGCCCGTACGACGTGGGGATTGTCGAAGTTCAGATCAGGCTGGTGACTGAAGAAGCGATGCCAGTAGTAGCTCTTGGCGACCGGGTCCAGCGCCCAGTTTGAAATCTCGGTATCGCGGAAGATGATCCGGGTTTCCGAGTATTTGTCGGGATCGTCGCTCCAGACGTAGTAGTTGCGCTTGGCTGAGCCGGGCGGCGAGCGGCGGGCGATCTGGAACCACGGATGTTGATCCGAGGTGTGGTTGATCACGAGCTCGGTGATGACCCGCAGCCCGCGGCGATGCGCCTCGGCGACGAAGAGCTTGAAGTCCTCCCGTGTGCCGTACTGCGGGTGGATGTTGTGGTAGTCGGCAATGTCATATCCGTCATCCTTGCCGGGGGACGGATAAAAAGGCAGCAGCCAGATGGTATTCACCCCGAGCTCCTGGATGTAATCCAGCTTCTGGGTGAGCCCCGCGAAATCGCCTATGCCGTCATTGTTGGCGTCGAAAAACGCTCGGACGTGCACTTCATAAATAACAGCGTCCTTGTACCAAAGAGGATCACTTGCAGGCAGTTGATCCACCTGTGCGTTCATGGAAGCCCCTCGATCGTCTGATGAAATCGCCTGCGACGGTCCATTAAAGCAAGGACTGTGCCCATGCTGAAGAGTCCCCAGGCAATATTGCGTCGCGATTGCGAACTATAAGAAGTAGTCGAAGTCCCGTTCGGAGCGGATCCGGCGCCGGATCCGGAAAATGTGCGCGGGAACGCGGCCGGGATCCAGCGACACGAAATTGCGTGGCCCCTGCCACAGGAAGCGCGCGCCCGACAGCAGATCGTGCACCTGGAATGTGCCGCTCTCAGGCAGACCCAGGGTCTGCAGGTCGAGCTGCAACCAACCTGCCTGGGTATGATGCGGATCGACATTCACGACCATGAGGACCGAATCGCCGTCCTGCCTGGTTTTGCTGTACGCCACCAGCGTGTCATTGTCAGTGCCGTGAAACTTCAGGCCACGGTCGCTCTGTAATGGGGCGTTGTCGCGGCGAATTCGATTCACCAGGGCGATGAAATCCTTCAGGCTCGACGGGTCGTCGCGGTTCCACTGGCGGATCTGGTACTTCTCGGAATCGAAGTATTCCTCTTTGCCCGCCTCTGTCGGCCGGGCATCCATCAGCTCGAACGCGGGTCCATAGATGCCGTAGCTGGCACCGAGGGTGGCCGCGAGGACCAGGCGGATCATGAATCCAGCGCGGCCACCGTATTGCAGATACTCGGGCAGGATGTCCGGCGTGTTGGGCCAGAGGTTGGCGCGAAAGAAGTCACTGACCGGCGGCTGACTCAACTCGGTGAAATATTCGATCAGCTCGTGCTTCGTGTTTCGCCACGGAAAGTAGTTGTATGACTGGGTGAAGCCGAGTTTCGCCAGCCGGTACATCACCTTCGGACGGGTGAACGCCTCGGCCAGGAAGATGACATCGGGACGCAGCTTGCGGATCTCACCGATCAAACCCTCCCAGAAGGGAAATGGCTTGGTGTGCGGATTGTCCACGCGGAAAATCCGCACTCCCTGGGAGATCCAGTATTCGACGACAGTGCGCAACTCGTTGGCGAGGGCCTCGCCGGCCTCCGACTCGAAATGAAACGGATAAATGTCCTGGTATTTTTTCGGCGGATTTTCGGCGTATTGAATGGTCCCATCGGGGCGCTTCAGGAACCACTCGGGATGCTCGCGGACGTACGGATGGTCAGGCGTCGTCTGGAACGCGATGTCCATCGCGATTTCGAGGCCGTGCTCGCCGGCGGCGGCAATGAGCTGTTTGAAATCCTCGAGCGTTCCCAACTCGGGATGGATCGCCTTGTGCCCGCCCTCGGCACCGCCGATCGCCCAGGGACTGCCGGGATCTGCGGCGGAAGCCTTGGGGTTGTTGTTGGGTCCCTTTCGTTCAGTCACCCCGACCGGATGAATGGGCGGCATATACAGAACGTCGAAGCCCATCGACGCAACGTACTTCAACTGCTTCTGAACGTCGCGAAACGTGCCGTGTTTGCCTGGCGCCGTGCCCGCCGAGCGGGGAAACAGTTCGTACCAGGTTGAATACCGGGCGCGCTCCCGGTCCACCGCGACTTCGAACGGTTTGTCCCAGTTCAGGACAATGTCCGGATCCGGATAACGGTATTCCAACTCGCGAATGGATTCGGACTGTGTCAGCGCCATTCGCACTTCCATGTCGCGGCGGGTGTCACCGACCGAGGCGGCCCATTCCCGCAGGCGTTGTGCGTCGATGCCGTGTGCGCGCTCTGCCATGCTTTCCGCGAGCAGCACGCCGGTTTTGAGATCGACGTGGATGTCCTGTCGAGCCTCGTACTTTTTCAGGATTCCGCGCCGCCAGGATTCGAGGTGATCCACCCATGCGGACACTGAATACTGGTAGCTGCCCAACTGCTGCACCGTGAATTCGGCTCGAAACCGATCGTTGCCGATGGGTTTCATGGGGACTTTGTGCCATTCGGTGGCGCCGTCGTGCCGGTACATCATGAGCGCGGTCACCTGATCGTGACCGTCGGTGAAGACATCCGCCTCGACTACAACGGGCTCGCCGATCGTGCGCTTGATCGGGAAACGCCCGCAATCGATGCGCGGCGTGATGTCTTCGATAATGACCCGGACCTTGGGAGAGCTCACGGTCCGCCACGCTCACTCTGGTGTGAGTATCACTGCCGCCAGCGGCGGCAGGCGCAGGAACAGCGAGTGGAATTGTCCGTGTGAGGGCAGTGGGGATGCTTCGATCACACCGAAGTTGCCAATACCGCTGCCCCAATAATCCTTGGCATCGCTGTTGAGACGCTCACGCCATTTGCCACCGCGTGGAACGCCAACCTGGTAGTTGTCGCGTGGCACCGGGGTGAAATTGAGGGCAACCAACGTGACATCACCGGCCTTCTTGCCCTTGCGCAGGTAGATGAGCACGCTCATGTCGCCATTGTTGGCGTCGATCCACTGGAAGCCGTCGCCCGAGAAATCCAACTCCCACAGGGACGGCGTGTCCTTGTAGAAATGATTGAGATCCCGCAGCCAGTGCTGCACGCCTGCGTGATTGGCGTATTGCAACACGTGCCATTCGAGGCTCGAGTCATGAGTCCATTCGCGGGCTTGTCCGAACTCGCAGCCCATGAACAGCAGCTTCTTGCCCGGATGCGTCCACATGTACGCCAGCAACAGGCGCAGGTTGGCAAACCGCTGCCACTCATCTCCCGACATCTTGCCGAGCAGGGACCCTTTGCCGTGCACGACCTCATCGTGTGAGATCGGCAGGACGAAGTTCTCGTTGAATGCGTACCAGATGCTGAACGTGAGCTGCCCGTGCGCGTACTTTCTGAAAAGTGGCTCGGTCTGGAAGTATTTCAGCGTGTCGTGCATCCAGCCCATGTTCCACTTTTCGCCGAAACCCAGGCCACCCAGATAGGTCGGTCGGGACACCATGGGCCAGGCCGTGGACTCTTCCGCGATCGTCTGCGTACCGGTGTAGTCGCGATAGATCGCAAGATTGAGCTGTTTCAGAAACTCAACCGCGTCGAGGTTCTCGCGGCCGCCGTACTGGTTGGGAATCCATTCGCCGGCCGTGCGGGCATAGTCGAGATACAACATGGACGCGACCGCGTCCACGCGCAGGCCGTCAATGTGATACTTCTCGAGCCAGAACAAGGCGCTGCTGCCGAGAAAGTCACGGACCTCGGCGCGGCCGTAATTGAAGATCGAGCTGTTCCACTCCGGGTGATAGCCCTGGCGCGGATCGGCGTGCTCGTAGAGATGCGTGCCGTCGAAATAGGCGAGACCGTGCTCATCGGAAGGGAAATGGGATGGCACCCAGTCGAGGATCACGCCGATGCCGCGGCGGTGCAGGTAATCCACGAAGTACATGAAGTCCTGCGGGGTGCCATAGCGCGACGTCGGTGCGAAATAGCCGGTCACCTGGTAACCCCAGGAACCGTAGAACGGGTGCTCCATGATGGGCATCAGCTCGACATGAGTGAAACCCATTTCGAGCACATAATCGCTGACCGCGTGTGCCAGCTCGCGGTAGTTCAATGAGCGGTTGTGCTCTTCAGGAATGCGACGCCAGGAGCCGACATGCAGCTCATAAACAGCCTGTGGAGCATCCAGCGCGTTCTTGCGCGCCCGATTCTTCATCCAGTCGTCATCGCCCCATTCGTACGACAGGTCCCAGACGACGGAAGCGGTGCGGGGCGGCACTTCACATCGGAACGCATACGGGTCGGACTTATTGACCGTGTAGCCCTGGTTTTGCGAAACGATGTGATATTTGTACAAAGCGCCCGGGCGGACGCCACGAATAAATCCTGACCAGATACCCGAGGAATCACCTCGCACCTGCAGGGGATTCGACTGAGGGTTCCAACCGTTGAAATCGCCGACCACGGAAACACGGGCAGCATTCGGCGCCCATACCGAGAATTGGGTGCCTGCCTCATCTGCTGCCGCGGCGGAAGTCGGGTGAGCGCCCAGTTTCTCATAGGCACGGTAATGGGTGCCTTCGCGGAAGAGATAGATGTCTTGTTCGGTTAGCACGGGTTAAAGTTTAGCAAGTCACATGCCCATATGACGATTTACATGCCGGGTCCCACTTTAATGTCCACATCATCAAAAAGAACAGCTCCGGTCGTGATTGGCCATCGCGGTGCTTGCGGATATGTGCCCGAGCACACGCTGACCTCCTATTTCATCGCAATGCAGGACGGTGTCGATTATGTCGAGCCCGACCTCGTCATGACCAAAGACGGTGTCCTCGTGGCTCGTCACGAGAACGAAATCGGTGGCACCACCGATGTGGCTGTGCATCCGGAATTCGCCGACCGCCGTGCCAGAAAGACGATTGATGGCGTAGTGCACGAGGGCTGGTTCACTGAAGATTTCACACTGGCCGAGCTGAAGACATTACGCGCGCGCGAGCGGATTCCGGATATCCGCGGCTCCAACAGTCGCTTCGACGGCCAGTTCGAAGTGCCGACTTTCGAGGAAATCCTGGCCCTGGTCGATGGTGTGCAGAAGCAGCGGGAAATGCATGCGAGGCAGTTGGGGCAGCCGGCACCGAAGCGTATCGGGGTCTATCCCGAGACCAAGCATCCAACCTACTTCCAGGGCCTGGGCCTGCCGATGGAAGAGTTGCTGGTGAAAACGTTGCACCACCATGGGTACAAAGGTCGTAACGGGCTGGCCATCATCCAGTGTTTCGAGGTGGCCAACCTCGAGCAGATGCGTCGGATGACGGAGTTGCCTATTGTGCAGTTGATGGAGCACGAAGGTGGGCCGTATGACTTCGTGGCGAAAGGTGTCAAACGGACGTATCACGAGATGACTACACCTTCAGGGTTGGCTGAGGTGGCCACGTATGCAACTGCGATCGGCCCTCACAAGCTGCAGGTTATTCCACTGAAGTCTGACGGGACACTCGATGCCCCATCGCCGTTGATCGAAGACGCACATGCCGCGGGCTTGGGAATTCATGCTTATACGTTCCGGGCCGAGAACCAGTTTCTGCCCAGGGAGTTCCGCTCGGATGCGGACCCGCACCACCTGGGTGATTTGAAAGGGGAGCTGAAGGTGTACCTGGAAGCGGGGCTGGATGGCTTTTTCACCGACCACGCTGATTACGGCGTGAAGGCGCGGGACGCATTCCTATGAGTCTCAAAATCGAGCTGACTCCACTCGAAGCCCGGGTCATCGGGTGTTTGATCGAAAAAGCGATTACAACACCGGATCAGTATCCGCTGTCCCTGAATGCGCTGGTCAATGCCTGCAATCAGAAGAGCAACCGGGATCCCATGATGGATCTGACCGAGTCCACGGTCCAACAGACGTTGGATGGGCTGTCGAAGAAACATCTGGTGATGGAGAAGTCAGGCTTCGGAAGCCGGGTGCCAAAGTATCAGCATCGATTCTGTAACACCGAGTTCGGGACTCTGAAGCTCGATCCGCAGGAGCTGGCAATCATCTGCGAGATGCTGGTGCGGGGGCCGCAGACACCTGGAGAGCTTCGGACCCGGGCGAGCCGTATGGCCTCGTTCGCGGAAACCTCGGAAGTGGAGGCGGCGCTCGCCAGGCTCAGGGATCGGCCGGATGGGCCGTTTGTGGTGCAGTTGGCTCGGGAGCCGAATCGCCGCGATTCGAGGTGGGCGCACTTGTTCAGCGGGCCCGTCGCTGATGCGATGCCCGCCCATGGGATGTCGGCTCCCGTTGCATCCGGTCCGGTTGTGTCCGGACAGGAACCGGAGCCGATCGGGCCGCCCGAGGTGGTTTTCCCGGCGGCGCGCAATGATGAGCGCCTCGCGAAGTTGGAAACGGAAGTGGCGGCCCTGAGGGCGGAGCTCGACGAGCTGAAGAGGCGGTTGGGAGACTAGGAGCCTGTCTGACTAATGGGCGCCGTCGCGAGGCTGGCCCCCAGCGATGCCGCTGCGGGCCGGCCGCAGCAGGCGAACATTAGTCAGACAGGCTCCTACGTTCGCCGGCGCCCGCCGACGAAAACGAGGGACGCACCGGCGGATTCCGCCGCCGCATGTCGCGAGGTCGTTTGAAGAATGCTGCGGGCTCGCGCGGCGGCGGCGTGCGCTTCTTTTTCCGCATCCTGGGTTTCGACCGGATAGGCCAGCAGATAACCCTGCACCCCGATCGGGCCGCAGTGGGAGAGAAATTCCAACTGTGCGGGACGTTCCACGCCTTCCGCGATCACCTGCAGTCCGAGTCCGTGACACAGGGCCACGATGGAACGGACAATGGCGGCGGAGCGCGGGTTGGAGTCGATTCCCTCCACGAGTCCGCGGTCGAGCTTCACGCGGGTGATGGGCAATTGCTCGAGTGAGGTCAGGGACGAATACCCGATGCCGAAGTCATCCAGTGCGATGGAGACGCCCAACTCGCGCAGGCGGCGCAGCGAGTCCACTGTCGACGGACCTGTTTGAAAGACGGTTTCGGTCAGCTCCAGCTCCAACGCGCTCGGGGGCAGGCCGGTGACTTCGAGGGCACGGGCAATGTGCTCGCAGAAGTCACTTTCAAAGAACTGGGGCGCGGAGATGTTGATGGCGACACTGGCGCGATGCCAACCCTGGGCACGCCAGGCGGCCACGGTCGAAGTGGCTGAACGCAGCACCCAGTCTGTCAGCTCGTGAATGAGGCCGGTTTTTTCGGCGATGTGAATGAACTCGGTGGCCGTGGCGATCCGGCCGTCGGGTTTGCGCCAACGAAGCAGTGCCTCCAGGCCCGTGACCTCGAAGGTATGCAGGGCGATCTGCGGCTGGAACATGAGCATGAGGTCGCCGGCCTCAACCGCGCGGCGCAACGACTGCTCCAGGCGGAAGCGCTGAGCGGCGGCGTCATACAGGGCGGGCTTGTAAAGCGCGTGTCGATTTCTGCCGAGCTCCTTCGCTCGGAACAGTGCGACATCGGCCGCTCGCAGGAGTTGCTCTGCATCGTCGGCATGATCCGGGTACATGCTGGCGCCGACACTTGCGCTGGTTGCCAGCAGTCGACCGTCAATGGTCAACGGCTGTTGAAGAGTCGTCACGATCTGCGCGGCGCAGGCTTCGACATCCTCTACTGACCCAACGTCCTCCAGCAGAATGGTGAACTCGTCTCCACCCAGGCGAGCGAGGAGCGCGCGGCCCTGGGCTGCTTCGCGCAGCCGTTCGGCGATTCCCTGCAACACGCGGTCGCCATAGTTGTGCCCGAGTGTGTCATTGATCGACTTGAAATTGTCGATGTCCACAAACAGCAGGCCGAGCTTTTGACCGGTGGCTGTCGCCCGCGCCAACGCGCCGCCGAGGCGGGCAGACAACTGGCGCCGGTTCGGAAGCTGCGTGAGCGGATCGTGGTGGGCGAGATGATGCAGCTGCCGGGTGCGCTCCGCCACGTGCCGTTCGAGCTCGGCCTGGTGGGCGCGCAGCTCGGCTTCGGCGCGCGAGATCTGCGCTGCCATTGCATTGAAGGATTCCGCCAGCGCGTCGATCTCCGCCGACCCGCCGCGGCGTGCGCGGGCGCCGCGATTTCCAGCGGCCTGCAGCTTGGTTGCGGCAGTCAGCCGCCTGACGGGCATGCTGATACTGACAACCAACAGGACTGACACGATGAGCACGACACCGAGGACCGCGATGTCCGTCCTGGTCAGTGTCTGTTCGGCGATTTCCGCGGACGCGGCGGCACGGGCCGCGGCATCCATCAGAGCACGGCGCGCAGGTCCCTGGAGATATTGCTGAACGCCGGTGGTGAGCGCGGCACTCTCCTCCAGAAACTGGCGTCGCGCGGCATCATTGGTTGAATCAAACTTGTCGATGGCCACGCGCAGTTTGACAGCCTGTGCGAAGTCCTGCTTCTCCAGCTCGAGCCAGGTTTTCCCGGGTGAGCGTTGCAGCTCCGTGTTGTGTGCTTCCAGCGCGGCTACAAACCCGTGCTCGCGTTGGGCAATGATGGGTGATGGAGCATAGCTGCCCCTGACCGCATTGATGGCTGAGGCCAGCTCTGACAGCGAGCGGGTCGCCACGACCTGGTTGCCGTTGATGGCCAGGCCCGCGCCGCCCGCGGAGTTGATTCGCTGCTGGACCCGATCGAGCGCGGCGTAGCGTTGCTCGAGCCAGTCAGCCCGCTGCGACGCATGTCTGGCCAGATCACGGCCGTGTTCCATGTGACTCGTCAGCTGCGGCAGCAATTGCGCCCCCGGGGGCGGTGTTGTCAGCTGCGCGGCCTGTTCCGGAGGGCGTTGAAAATAAGTGAGTACCGCGGCGTCGAGCGCACCGCTGGCGTTGGTGATGCTCGTGAGATCTGCGCCGTGGCCGCTCTGCAGATACTCGATGACCGCGCGGTCGTAGGCGATCAGGGACTCGACCAGGGCACTTGCCCTTTGCGCCCGGGGCTCGTCCTCGGTTTGCATGCTCCGGACGGATTCGACGGCCATGCGGGTTGTCCGGCTGGCCTGGATGTGACCCCAGACAATGACCCCGGTGACGGCCGCGAGTCCCACGCCCAGGCGGCCCCCGATCCCGAGCCGCAGCCTGAAGCGGTCGCCGCCGGCAGGTGCCGGAGCAAGCCGTTCAAGGGGAGGGGGAGAGGGGGATTTTTGATGCATGAGACATAAGCCACGGGCAGCTAGAAATCCCGGTCTGCCCCGGCGCTTTATGGGTGTCCGGGCATCATGCGGGGAACGAGTCGGCCACTTCCGTGGAAGCCATCGCAGAAGCACAACGGTGGCCGGACCTGTACAGCAGATTCACAGTCCCGGTTCGGGCGGATTTTTCGTGTGCTGACAGCACTGTCTATTCGGGCCCGTACTATTTCACAGTTGATTTATACTGCCGTCATGAAGATGAGGGGACCATGACCGAGATCGCTGACACTTTCGACTCGGCTTTTACAAAAGCTGTCGACCTCGGGAATCGGCTGGCCGACAAAGACAAGGACGCCGACCTCTGGGACATTGCGGACGGCCTGCTCGCGGGCGCCCTGCAGTACTGGCTCTATTCACGCCAACCGTGCGGTGATCCGCGTTGTCAGGATTGCATGCCCATCAGCACGGCCGAAGGCCGTATGGCGGAGCTGAAAAGGCTGATGGAGCAGCTCGCTGCTGAAAGCGAGTATTTCCATACTCCCACAGACGCCAACGCCGGCAGGGCCTGATCCTACCGGCGCGAAGCGCCGCACTTTTCATGGGCTGCGCCCAAACTTTCAAGCCGGCCGAAGCGGCCGGCAACATGTAGCGGCGCTTCGCGCCGGGGGCCTGTGGTTTTTCAGGCGGCGGTGGTGGCGATACTGGTGCCGGCCACTTCCTGAAGAGCCTGTTCGAACAGGTTGAATCCTTCCTTCAGCAGCGCATCCGAAATGGTCAGCGGCGCCAGGAAGCGAATGACATTTCCGTAGATGCCGCAGGAAAGCACGATCAATCCCTTGCGGGCGGCTGCCTGTACCAACTGCCTGGTGAGCTCGGCGTCCGGCTGATCCGCGCTGCAGTTCTTGACCAGCTCGATGGCCACCATCGCCCCGACAGCGCGCACTTCGCCGATGCTCGGAAACCTGACCTGCAGGCCGCTCAGGCGCGAAGTCATGAACTTGCCGATGTGATTGGCGCGCTGAATCAACTGCTCGTCCTTGATGACATTCAGCACCGCGAGTCCCGCGGCGCAGGCGAGCGGCGATCCGGCGAATGTGCCGCCCAGGCCGCCCGGCAGGGGCGCGTCCATGATGTCAGCCTTGCCGATGACGCCGGCCAGGGGAATGCCGCCGGAGACGCTCTTGGCGATGGTCATCAGGTCCGGCTCGACGCCGGAGTACTCGACCGCAAACATCCGCCCGGTGCGTCCGAAACCGGTCTGGATCTCATCAACAATCAACAATATGCCGTGTTGGTCGCACAGGGTCCGCAGCTTGCGCAGCAGCTCCACCGGCGCCTGATAGAAGCCGCCTTCTCCCAGCACGGGCTCGATGACAATGGCGGCCACGCGAGCGGGATCGACGTCGGCCTTGAACAGTCCATAGATGGCTTCCAACGAGTCTTCCGCGCTGACTCCGTGGTAACTCATCGGGTAGGGGACGTGATAGACCTCGGGCATCATCGGGCCGAAGCCGGCTTTGTACGGTTGAACCTTGCCGGTCAGGCTGATGCCCAGGTACGTACGGCCATGGAAGCCGCCTGAGAAGGTGATGATCGCCGAGCGCCTGGTGTGGTAGCGCGCGATCTTGACCGCGTTCTCGATAGCTTCGGCGCCCGTCGTCAGAAAAATGGTCTTCTTGGGGGTCTTTCCGGGAGCGAGCGCATTGAGCTGCTCGGCGAGCTCGACGTAGCTCTCATAGGGCGTGACTTGGAAACAGGTGTGCGAGAATTTTTCGAGCTGGGCGGCAACGGCCGCCTTCACCTTCGGGTGCAGATGTCCGGTATTGAGCACGGCAATGCCTGTTCCGAAGTCGATGTATCGCTTGCCCTCGACGTCCCACACCTCCGCATTCGAGGCACGGTCAGCATAGATGGCCAGTGAGTTCGCGACTCCCCGCGGGATGGCTTTCTGGCGGCGGTCCTGGAGGTCGGCGTTCGAGTTCGACAAAAGAGATCTCCTTCAGGGAGCTAGGAGAATATTGTAGCCCCCCCAGGACCCTCTACAATGAGGGTTTGCCCAACGGGGAAGAGACGTTTTGAGCGACATTACGACCGACGTCGTCATCATCGGCGCAGGCCCCTGCGGCCTGTTTCAGGTTTTTGAGCTTGGGCTGCTCGGTATCAGCGCCCACCTGATCGACTCACTGCCCATTCCGGGCGGTCAGTGCGCGGAGCTGTATCCGGAAAAGCCCATTTACGATATTCCGGCGCTGCCCGTATGCGGTGCCCAGGAGCTCGTGGACCGGCTCATGAAGCAGATCGAGCCGTTCAAGCCGACATTCCATCTCGGCGAGGAAGTGGTCCAATTTGCGCGTCGCGATGACGGACGTTTCAAGGTCGGCACGACCGCGGGCAAAGTATTCAACGCCGGCGCCGTAGTTATTGCCGCAGGCGTTGGATCGTTCCAGCCACGGCGCATTGGCGTTGAGGGCGCGGATGTATTCGAAGGCAAGGGTATTCACTACAAGGTGAAGAACTCCAGCCACTTCCACGGCAAGCGCCTGGTGATTTTCGGTGGTGGTGATTCCGCATTGGACTGGGTGCTGGAGCTGCAGCCTAAAGCTCATAGCGTCACGCTCGTACATCGACGCTCGGAATTCCGCGCAGCCCCCGCTTCCGTGGCCAGGATGAAGGAGCTGGTGAGCGCCGGGACAATGAAGCACTACGAAGGCCTGCCGCATGGAATCCGGGCCGAAGGCGATGTGCTGAACGGCGTCCACATCAAGCTGAAGGGCGGAGAGACCCACGAGCTGGATGCAGACCACGTGCTCGTGTTCTTCGGCCTGTCACCCAAGCTGGGCCCCATCGCGACCTGGGGGCTGGAGCTGGAAAAGAAGGCGCTGAAGGTGGATACCGAGAAATTCCAGACCAGCCTGCCGGGTGTTTTTGCCGTCGGTGATATCAACACCTACCCGGGCAAGAAGAAGCTGATTCTGTCCGGCTTCCACGAGGCCGCGCTCGCGGCGTTCGCCATCCAGCATCACCTGTTTCCGCAGAAGAAGCAGTTTCTGCAGTACACGACCACGAGCCCGATCATGCACCAGCGGCTCGGTGTGCCGGATTGATGGAAGCCGAGATTGCCGACCTGTTGAATCTCCTCGAGCTCGAGCAGCTCGAGGTCAACTTGTTCAGGGGTGAAAGCCGCGATATCGGCAGTCCCCAGGTGTTCGGCGGCCAGGTTTTGGGACAGGCCCTGACCGCCGCGTCCGCCACGGTGACGGGCCGGGTGGTGCATTCACTGCACGCTTACTTTTTGCGCCGCGGGGATTTCAACGCGCCGATTGTGTACCAGGTGGATCGCAGCCTGGACGGCCACAGCTTCGCCAACCGCCGCGTCGTGGCCATTCAACACGGCGAGCAGATTTTCAACATGGCGGCGTCCTTCCAGGTTCTGGAAGAGGGGCTCGATCACCAGGTCGACATGCCGTCGGTTCCTCCGCCGGAAAGTCTCACTGACCAGACGAGCCTGCCGCCTGAAATCGGCCGGCATCTGCCCGAGCGGCTGCGGGAGTTTTTTGCGAAGCCGCGACCGTTCGTATTCCGGGTCGTGCATTCAGAAGGTGCCAACGGACGCCCGGAGATGTCGCGGCAGATCTGGTTCAAGGCCCTGGGGCAGTTGCCCGACGATGAGCGTTTGCATCGCAACCTGTTGGCGTATGCGTCCGACTTTTTCCTGTTGGGGACCTCCATGCTGCCGCACCGGACCGCGGAATTTGCGGGCCGGCTGGTCATGGCCAGCCTGGATCACGCCATCTGGTTCCATCGGCCATTGCGTGTGGATGACTGGCTGTTGTATGCCATGGAGAGTCCGAGCGCTTCCGGCGCCAGGGGCTTCGCGCAGGCGGGCATCTTCTCCCGGGATGGACGGCTGGTTGCGACGACTGCGCAGGAAGGCCTCGTGCGGATCAAGCGAGGCGGGACAGCCTCCTAGGCCCCAGCGCAATGCTATTGCTAGCCAGCGTTGTTGCGGCCGTGACCGCTGGTCCCGTTACTTCGAGCGATGTCGAAGCGCTCGGGAAGATGTGGCCCGGAGTCCGGGATTCCACTGAAGAAGTGTTCATCAGCTCCGATCCCAATGTGTCCGCGTGGGGTGAGGGATCCGAGAAACGCGTCCGAACCGTTGTTGCCCCCGTAGAGGCTCCCTGGCTGGGTCAGCATGTGCTCTACCTCGAGGAGTTTCTGCACGACGATCCTGACAGCATCCGACGTCAGTTGTTGTTGGATATGCAGCCTGCTGAGCCTCCCGCTGTTGGCGTTCGCGTCCGCGTGTATTCCTTTAAAGAACCACAGCGATGGATCCATCTCAACCACCGTCCCAGGTTGCTGACGGATCTGCATCGCGCGCAAGTGGTGAAGGCGGAAGGTTGCGATCTCATGCTCCGCAAGGAAGGCGATCAGTTTGTGGGTGGAACCGTGGGACGCGGTTGCATCGATGTCCGGGATGGCGGCAAGCGTTACGTGGAGTGGCGGGTGGTCATCGGGGACGATCTGTACTGGTACCGGCGCCGGATCCTGCTGCGCAAGGGCAATGATCTTCAGGAAGAGGTGTTCGGGTTCAACTTCTTCGAGTTGAATGATGCGCGGCTGTTCGCTTGCCGGGTCGACTGGTCCGCCACCGGGCGCAGGTCGGATCTGCACCTGTTGGCCAGGTTGGAGTTGCACGATCAGGGCGGCAAGGCCCGCTTTGTCACCCCGGATGGCCGCAAACTGGAGTTGACTCTGCACAGCCAGGATTGGCCGTTCATGGCGGACCGGGATGCCCTGATCCTGCTGTTACAGGATCAGGCGCAGAACACACCGATGGCATCCGCCTGGACGGAAATTGATTCGGACGACATCGACATCAATCTCGGCTGGCTGCACATCTCGTGCGGGTCGCTGGTGCCGGAGACGGACGAGCAGTTCGCCAGCCATTAATGATTCGCGTTGCGCACGAGAGTGTCGATGTCGCGCATCAATATCGGATTGAACTCGTCCGGGACTTCCATCATCAGGAAGTGGCTCGTGTGTGGGATGACATCCGACTTGAAGGAAGGCAGCGATTTGCGGATGCGCGCGTCGTCGGTGGCGCCCAGGTCGGAGTTGATGGCGAGGACCGGGACCTTGATGTCTGCCAGCACGCTCTTCAAGTCCATGCTCAGCAATGCCTCCAGCGACGGTACGCCCACCTCGGGCGGCTCCAGCGACATGTCGTAGGCGACCTTCTGAACAAACATGGGGTCGGCGCCCTTTTCAAACAACTCTTCGGTAACGTACTTGCGTACCGAGCCGATGAAGTCGGTACGGAAGGGGGCGACGCGCTTTTGAATTTCCGCCGCAGGTAGCGGGGGCAGGCCGGCGGATTTCAGGGCATCGACGACGATGATGCCGATGACACGGTTACCGAGAGTTCGCGCGGCTTCGAGGGCGACCGTGCCACCCATGGAGTGGCCCACCAGAATGAGCTGCTGGTTGGGAATTCTTTGCAGAACGGTCGTCACGTCCTCGCCGTACTTTTCCATGGACCAGTCGGTGCGGCTTTTGGTGGACCCGCCGTGGCCGGCGAGGTCGATGGCGACCACTGTGTATTTCGCCTTCAACGGGTCGATCTGCGCGTTCCAGTAATTAGCGTCTGTGGCCCAGCCATGTATGAGGACGATCGCAGGATTGCCTTTCCCGACGATGCGATATTCGATGTGCACGCCATCGGGCTCGGTGGCGAGCAGTGTTGAGCCGTTCGCGGACTGCGTCTGCTCAGCCGGCGTTGTTGCTGCAGTGTCGGTTGATAGCGACGCGGCTGGCGAGCTGGGGGCAGTGTTTTTGCTACAGGCGGATAGGGTGAGGGCGGCAAGAATTGCGAGGGGGGTCAACCGGCCGTGGGACATTCTAAATCTCTCCTGCTAGCACGCAGGGAATAATACTACCCTCGTAGCACTTTGCCGGGATTCAGGATGCCGTTGGGGTCGAAGGCGTGCTTCACCGCCTTCATCAGGTCCAGTTCGACGGGGGAGGCGTAGCGTTCGAGCTCACCCACCTTCAGTCTGCCAATACCGTGCTCGGCGCTGAAGCTGCCCCCGAAGTCGCGGACCATGTCGTGCATGATGCGTCTAATGGACGCCTCGCGTGCCAGGAAAGTCTCGCGCGATGAGCCGGGAGTCTGGTTCAGATTGAAATGAAGATTCCCATCGCCAACATGCCCATACGCAACCAACCGGCCGTCCGGAACGTTCGCCCGAATCCAGTCTCCCGCGGCCGCGACGAATTTTGCGAGTGAGGTGATTGGCAGCGAGATGTCGTGCTTGAGACTGGCGCCGTCGATGCGCTGAGCTTCAGGAATCGTTTCTCTTATTTTCCAGAGCGCTTCACGCTCGCGATCATTCTGCGCAACAACAGCGTCGAGTACCAGGTTGGATTCATACGCCGTCGCCAGCGCGTCGGTCAGTAGCTCGTTTAGATCTTCGCTCGCGCGTGAGGTCGTTACCTCACACAATACATGCCATTCATACTTCTGTTTGAGAGGTTCGCGTACACCAGGTATGTGCTGCGCAGTGAGGTCGATGCCGATTCGAGGGATCAGCTCGAAGGAGCTGATTCGGTCGCCACTGGCCTCCCGTAGATTCGCGAGCAGCTCGACGGCGGCCTCGACGCTTGCAACAGCGGCAAAGGCCGTGGCGGTGCTGCGTACTTTGGAAAACAGCTTTAGAGATGCGGCAGTGATAACGCCAAGCGTTCCTTCCGCGCCGAGGAATAGTGACTTGATGTCGTAGCCGGTGTTGTCTTTGCGCAGGGCTCCTAGCGTCGAGAGGATGCGTCCGTCGGCTAACACAACCTCCAGACCGAGCACCAAGTCACGCATCATGCCGTAGCGCAGGACGCTGGTGCCGCCAGCGTTTGTGGAGAGGTTGCCACCAATCTGACATGTGCCTTCGGAACCGAGGCTCAATGGAAAGAGGCGTTCGGCGTTGTCTGCAGCGCGTTGGACGTCTGCGAGGATGCAGCCGGCTTCCGCGACGAGGGAGTAGTTCAGCGGGTCGATGCTGCGGACTTTGTTCAGGCGTTTGAGAGACAGGACAATCTGCTGACCCGATTCGTCTGGGGTGGCGCCGCCGCAATAGCTCGTGTTGCCCGCGTGCGGGACAACGCCGATGCGGTTGTCGTTGCAGTAGGCGAGCAGGAGGGATACCTGTTCCACCGTGCGTGGTACCGCTACGGCTAGTGCGCGCCCGTGATACAGGTGGCGGTGGTCGGTTAGATAAGGTTCAACGTCGGCGGCGTCGGTGAGGACGCCGCCGGGGCCGAGAATATCGGCTAGAGGGTTGGTCGCGGCATTCATGCCGCGAGAGGTTACACGCTATTGAATGTCGGCGGGGAGCGCCCGCAGGGCGGCGATGCGCTCCGGGATCGGCGGGTGACTCAGGCGGAGTCTCGCGAAGCCGCTGGCGATCCTGCCGTCGGCGATGCCGAAAGCCGCGAACTGTTGTGGCAAAGGCTCATGCGCCGCCTTCAGCTTTTCCAACGCAGCGATCATGTTTGATCGGCCCGAGAGCTTGGCACCGCCGTAATCCGCGCGGAACTCACGCCGACGGGAGAACCACAGCACGATGAGGCTGGCGAGGAAGCCCAGCACTATCTCGGACACAATCACCGATATAAAGAACGCCGATCCACGCCCGTCTTCAGACCTGAAAAAGGAGCGGTCAATAATGTTGCCGATGATCCGCGACAGGAAGATCACGAACGTATTGACCACGCCCTGGATCAACGCCAGCGTCACCATGTCCCCGTTTGCAACGTGACTGATCTCGTGACCGAGTACGGCGTCGACCTCGTGCTCGTTCATACGCTGTAGCAAACCCGTGCTGACAGCAACGAGCGCGTTGTTACGGTTGGCGCCTGTTGCAAACGCATTCGGCTCGGGCGAGTCAAAAATCCCGACCTCAGGCATCCCGATGCCCGCGTTGCGGGCATGAGTCGCTACTGCGTTGAGCAGCCAGCTTTCGGTAGCCGTCCGCGGCTGCGTGATGACTTCAACGCCCATGGCCCGCTTAGCCATCCACTTCGAGATCGCCAGCGAGATCAGCGAGCCGCCAAATCCGAATAGCGCCGCGAAGATCAGCAAGCCGCCCAGGCTGCCTCCCCGGGCGGCCAGATATTGGTCTATCCCGAGAAGCTGCGCGACGACCGACAGGACGACGACAATCGCCACGTTGGTGGCAAGAAAGAGAAGGATGCGTTTCATGGGTTTCAGGCTTGGGGTGGGGCAGGGCCTTTCAAGGGGTGCCCAGGGAGAAATCTTAAGATCATCTTAAGAAATGGACTGGAGAAGGCGAAAAAGGTTCAGGGCAGGGGGTATGGCGTGCCCACCGGCTCGGTAAGAGCTCAGGGGCCGATCGCACCGCCCAGCAGTTTGCCGAGGAGGAAGGTCGCGGTGCCCGCACCGCCGCCGATGAGCACCATGCGAATAGCGCCGCGGAAGGCGTCGCGGCCTGTGAAAAGGCTTACGACCATGCCGCCCGCGAAAAGCGCCAAGGCGGTAAGCGTGATCGTAGCAATAAGGACGTACGACGCGGAGATGCGCGCCAAAAAGGGTACGAGTGGCACCAACGCGCCGAAGGCGAATGCCAAAAACGAGGAGATGGCTGCCTGCCAGGGCGACCCGAGATCATCGGGATTGAGTCCGAGTTCCTCCCGTGCCAGAACATCCAACGCCTGTTCTGGCCGTGATAGAAGCGAGCGGCTGACCTCCCTCGCTTGATCTATGTCTACGCCACGCGCTTCGTAGATAAGCGCGAGTTCCTCAGCTTCCTCCTCGGGATACTCCGCGACTTCATCGCGTTCCAAGGCGATCTGGTATTCATACATTTCGCGTTGCGTGCGTACGGAGACGTACTCGCCCGCCGCCATCGATAGCGCACCGGCGAGCAACCCCGCTGCGCCGGTCATCAGGACGTAATTATTGGCGGTGCCTGCGCCTGCAACACCAAGGACGAGGCTGGCGTTGGAAAGTAACCCGTCGTTCATACCAAAGACGGTGGCACGAAGGTTGCCGCCGAAGCCGCTCCGATGTCGCGCGCCGACTTCGGACAGAGACGTTGGCATCACGTGGCCTGCTACGTCTGGCGGCGTAGGAGTTGGCGTAGCTTGGCTGCCCGTAGGGGCTCCCTGTGGAACGGGTGCGCCATAAACAGACAGTCCGCGCAGTTTCATGGCGGCCAGCACGGATCTCAGCGAACGCGGACCAAATCGTCGGATGAGCCGCGCGACAATGCGCGCTCTGAGTGTGGGGACGAAAACGCGTTTGGCGTTCTGACCCGATGCGGCCATCCAGCTTGCCGCCTGCTCTTCAGCGGCGGCGGCCAGGCGCACAAATAACTGGCTTTTGCGGGAATCCGGCTCGACCGCGGCGACCTGGAGGTACAGCCACGCGGATTCTTTTTCGTGATACCAGTTATCCAGGGCCATCGCGCTTCAAGAGGCCCGCACGTGAGTCAGCTCAGTAATCTTCGCGCTCGTCCGGCTCGTCCTCGTCCTCTTCATCGTCGAGGTCGTCGTCGTCTTCGTCCTCATCATCCCAGTCGTCATCTTCCTCTTCTTCTTCGTCGTCCTCATCCTGGGATTCGGACCAGCCTTCCGGCTCCTGGGTAAGCTCCAGGTCCATTTCGTGCCACGTTTCGAGATCGATTTCCTCGATGTCCCCATCGAGGTATTCGATTTCCACGAGCTCGGAGTCTTCGTCCATGGACAGGACCCGGAACGGCTCTTCTTCTTCCAGGTTCTCGTACCACTGTCCTGGTACGGGCTCGTAATCTCTGCTCACCGTTCTCACCCTCGAGGCTTGCGCCATTCATACTAAGTGTATTACCACTTGCGTATAGTTTTCCAATGCCCCCCAGACCCTCCATCCTCGCTTCCCCGCTCCTTCAGGCACGCCGCGTCGTCGTAAAGGTGGGCTCGGCGTTACTCGTTGATCAGGACACCGGACGACTTAACCGAACGTGGCTCGAGACGCTCATCGAAGATTTATTGCGCATGCGCAAGCGCGGGCAGCAGGTCATCCTCGTCTCCTCCGGCGCGATCGCGCTCGGTCGGCGTCAGCTCGGTCTGGCCAAGGGCAGCCTGCGGCTCGACGAAAGCCAGGCCGCCGCCGCGGTCGGACAGATTCGCCTCGCGCATGCATACAAGGAGCTGCTGGAGGCGAGTGATGTAACAGTGGCGCAGGTGTTGCTGACACTCGAGGATAGCGAGCGGCGCCGGCGCTATCTGAACGCACGCGCAACACTCGAATCCCTGCTCGCGCTCGGCGCGCTTCCCGTCATCAATGAGAACGACACCGTCGCAACAGCGGAGATTCGCTATGGCGACAACGACCGCTTGGCCGCGCGAGTGGCACAGATGGCAGGCGCGGATTGCCTGGTGTTGTTGTCGGATGTCGAAGGATTGTTTACTGCTGATCCCAACAAGGATCCCGGCGCGCAGTTTATTCAACAGGTCCGGCAGATCACGCCGCAGATTGAGTCGATGGCGCAGGGCTCCGCATCCTCCGTTGGCTCAGGCGGAATGACGACCAAGATCATGGCGGCCAAGATTGCCGTCGCGGCCGGATGTTACATGTGTATCGCATCCGGTCATGCCAAACATCCGGTCAGTCGGCTGGAAGAGGGTGCGCGGTGCACGTGGTTCATGCCGCATGGCAACCCCGTCACGGCCCGCAAGCAGTGGATCGCCGGCACCCTGAAGCCTGCGGGCGCGATCACAATAGACACGGGCGCGCTCAAGGCATTGCATGAAGGCAAGAGCCTGTTGCCTGCCGGTGTCGTCGCCACGCGCGGTCGGTTTGAGCGGGGGGATACGGTGAGTGTGGTCGGGCCTGATGGGGCTGAGGTGGCCCGCGGCATCATCGGTTATTCGGATGTTGATTCGGCCCGCATCCTGGGGCGCAAGTCATCGGAGATCGAGGGAATCCTGGGATTTCGGGGTCGGGATGAGATTATCCACCGCGATGACCTCGTGGTCACCGGGCGTCACGAGTCTTCGGAAGTCTGAGCAGGAATCCCCGTGAGTACGACTGACATCGGTGAGTTGATGACGCGCCTGGGCATGGCGGCGGTGGCCGCGGCGTCCGCATTGGCCGTCGTTGGGACCGAAACCAAGAATCAAGCACTCACCCGGGCGGCCGCGGCCATTCGGGGGCGACGCGCCGCAATCCTCGAAGCCAATGTCCGAGACATGGCCGCGGCGGAAGATGCGCGGTTGGGCGGACCGATGCTGGACCGGCTGCGGCTGGATGAGAAACGGGTCGAGGCCATTGCCCGTAGCATCGAGGAAATCGTCGGGCTGCCCGATCCCATTGGGACCATCGTGACCGAATGGGATAGGCCGAACGGCTTGCACATCCAACGGGTTCGCGTGCCCCTCGGCGTCATCGGCATCATCTATGAGAGCCGCCCCAACGTGACCGCGGATGCGGGGTCACTCTGTCTGAAGTCGGGGAATGCCGTGATCCTGCGCGGCGGCTCCGAAAGCCGGCTGTCGAACGCGGCTATTCATGCCTGTCTCGAGGAGGGGCTGCGGGCTGTTGGATTGCCCGCCGAGTGTATTCAACTCGTGCCCACGACTGACCGCGCGGCAGTCGGATACATGCTGTCTGAAATGACAGATTACGTGGATGTGATTGTTCCACGTGGTGGCAAAAGCCTGGTGGCGCGTGTTCAGAAGGAGGCGCGGGTCCCCGTCATCGGGCACCTGGAAGGCAACTGCCACGTGTATGTGGATCGGGATGCGGATCTGCGGATGGCGCGGACGATTGCGTTGAATGCCAAGTTGCGGCGGACGGGCGTCTGCGGGGCGGCTGAGACTTTGCTGGTCGATCGGGCGTGCGTCGGCACACATCTCGGGCCTGTCGTGAAGGACCTGCTCGAGGCGGGCTGCGAGGTACGCGGTGATGAAACCGTTCAGAAGGTTGATTCGCGCGTGGTGCCCGCGACCGAAGATGATTGGTACACGGAGTACCTCGACGCAATCATTGCCGCCCGGGTGGTTGATGGGGTGGATGGGGCGATTGCGCACATTGCGACTTTCGGCTCGGCGCATACCGAGTCGATCGTAACCTCCAACCAGGCGACGGCTGACCGGTTTCTGCAGCGCGTGGACAGCGCCATCGTGCTCCACAATGCCTCTACCCAGTTTGCGGACGGTGGTGAGTTCGGCATGGGCGCTGAGATAGGTATTTCGACCGATCGCTTTCACGCCCGCGGTCCTGTCGGCGTGGAGCAGTTGACGAGTTACAAGTACGTTGTCAGAGGGTCAGGTCAGGTTAGACCCGGTTAGAAACGGGGTCGGATGACTGTTGGCAGCGTCGGTGCACCAACAGTGTGCGTCGATTCTACGCACCGGCAAAGCGCGGTGTGATAGTGCGACGCACGGCGCGGGTGCACGACTATCGACTGAGAGACATTACTTCCCCGCCGCCGTATCGTCGCAAGTGTGCGCGACATAAACACTTTTCTGTTGGGTCAAGACCGACCGGCCGGTTGGCATGGCGTTTGGATGTCAGACGCGGACAACAAAATCCGACGTCTGTTGCATCGGCGCTTTCGCGACCGTTGCAGTCGGACAGTCGACAACGGCAGGAGGCGCACGAACATGTTGCGAGCGAGTGTTGGACCCGGGCTTTTGACCCGAACCCCCACGGACACTGTGAGAGAGGAAGTCGCGGATGATCTGCTCGGCCGCGGTTACAGCCGCCGGCAGTTGTTCAGGATCGCGGCGATTTTCAGCTCTGTCGGTGCGGTTGCCAGCTTCGGCCGGCCCGTATGGGCATCCGGAGGTATCCCTGATCCACCGCCGGAGGCGAAGACGCGTATCGGCGCGAATGAATGCTGGACCGGCCCCATGGCACCCGGGCAGGCGGCGGCCGCTGCTGTCATTGCCAGCAGCAACCGCTACCAGCCCGCGGATCAGCGTGGCGACTTCATCAAGGCGGTATCCCTGGTTGAGGGTGTGCCGACCGATCATGTTGCGCCCTGGCCCGGCTCCAGTGATCCGCTGTCGCGGGCGGTCGTTACATTTTGCTCGCCCACCAAGGCGCTGATAACGGCTGATCCGACCTTCGAGTTGGCGGGCCGCACGGCTGAATGGCTAGGGGCGCCCGTGAAACGAGTGCCTTTGAAACCGGACTGGACTCACGACGTCAAAGCGATGCTGGCGGCCGATCCCAGCCCCGGGCTTTTCTATATCTGCACGCCCAACAACCCGACCGGGACGGTCACTCCGCTTGCCGACATCGAATGGCTGGTGGCCAACAAGCCGCCTGGGTCGATCGTGCTGATTGACGAGGCATACACGCACTTTGCGGGTGTGCCCACGGCGTCCTATATGGCGAAAGCCGGCAAAGACGTCATCGTGATGCGCACTTTCTCGAAGATATTCGGGATGGCGGGCATGCGCATGGGTTATGTAATGACCCGGCCCGAGATCATCGCGAAATTGATGCGTTATGACGGTGGCATGCAGTCAGGCGCGTTGCCGGTGCCATCGCTTGCCTGCGCGACCGCGAGTCTGACATCCGCCGACCTGATAACTGCGCGTCGCAAGCAGATGCAGGAGGCGCGGGCCATGACGCTCGAGCACCTGAAGAAGCGCAAACTGCTCGTTGTCGGCAACAGCAGCGCCAACATGCTGATGATCGATTGGAAGTCGAAGCAGGCCAATGACATGCGGGTCGCCTTCCGAGCCCAGAGCGTGGAGATCGGCCGCAACTGGCCCATCTGGCCCACCGTGTCCAGAGTCACCGTTGGCTCCCTGGATGATATGACAGCATTCTGCGCGGCGCTCGACAAAGTCTGGATCTGATCCGTTTTTTCGATCTAGACCTCGGGGCGGGAGGCCCCCTGTTGTCTTATGGCGGGTTGTCTGCCAGGGATTGGCTCGCCCTTCCGTTAGGGAGATCACAATATTGAACGTGTTGGATGTCGTATCGAGTCAGTTCTCGCTGACCACCCTGGTGGCCCTCGCGCTCATCCTGGGGCTTTCCGGAATCATGAGCGGCCTGTCGGGATTCGGATTTTCCGCCATTGGCGCATTGTGTCTGTGGTTGTTGCCGCCGAAGCTGGCAGTGCCTCTGCTGATGACGCTCTCGTCGGCAAATCAGCTCATGTCGCTGCGGCAGTTGAAGCAAGACATGCGTCCATTGCGCGAGTGGTGGCCGGACGGGCCTGCGCCTTATCTGCTCGGTGGCTTCGTTGGCGTGCCGATCGGACTGTCGATCCTGCACGCATTGCCGACAGTGAAATTGATGGCTGTGTTTGGGGGCTTCCTGATCGCATATGCAGCTTATTCGATGTTGAAGCCGGAAGGGCTGCATGTCGAGGGCAAGAGTGACTGGGGGACTTCCGCCCTGGTTGGAATGACAGGTGGGATCATCGGCGGATTTACAGCCTTCCCTGGTGCTGCAGTGGTGGTGTGGAGCGGTCTGCGGCGCCTGCCGAAAGCGCAATCGCGCAGTATCGTGCAGCCCTACATTCTCTGTCTGCAGCTCGTGTCGCTCGCCATGTTGGCAATCGAGCGGCCCGAGACGTTCAGCCCGACCTATTGGGCTCTGCTGCTCATCACCGTGCCGGTCGTTCTCCCCTGTACGCTGTTGGGGGTCAATCTCTACAAGTCGCTTTCTGATGTCAACTTCAGGCGGATTACCTTCATGTTGCTCGGGACTTCCGGCCTGGGCCTGCTCATCAAGGCTGCTGGCGCGATTACGCTGGTGGCTGTTACTACGACGGCGGTTGCCCGTTAGACGCATTCCGTTGGTGCCGTGCCGCTCCGTGGTGGTGCTCGAGCCGTTGGTTGTGTCGGAGCTCAAAGATATATAACTTCATGAAATATAACGCTGACTGAGGCGCGCGATGCTTTTGGGCGCCCCTGGCCGGATTATTGCAACACGAGGTGAATGTTGCATAAAAACGATCCTCAGGGAGTCACTCGATGCGTTTGAAGCGAGAGAGCGTTGTTGTAGTCGGAAGTTTTGTGCTGGGAGTGTCGACCCCGGCTTTGGCCGATGTGGCGGTGGCGGCGGATGCGGGTGCTTCGGCCGCCTCGGCCGCTTCAGCCGCAGACGCGGCCGGAGCTCCGGATTCGGACTCGGGCGATCTGTCATCAGCCAACGAGGTGATTGTAACCGGTACGCGCGTGACTGGAATCAAGGCCGTGGAAAGCGCCGCGCCGATCCAGGTGATTGCATCTCAGTCGATCGAGCGGGCGGCGGGCAAGCCCGATCTCGTGACCACTTTGTCGAACCTGATTCCCTCCCTGACGGCCCAGGCATTCGGCAGTGACCAGGCGAATCAGACCCTGCAGGCGAAGTTGCGCGGTCTCAGTCCCAATGACGTGTTGGTTCTGATAGATGGAAAAAGGCGACATACGACTTCCAACCTGGCAGTGATCGGCGGTCCCTACCAGGGTGGTGCCGGTGTCGACCTGAATTTCATTCCCGTCGATGCGATTGACCACGTCGAGGTGCTCACCGATGGTGCGGCGGCACAATATGGATCGGATGCCATCGCCGGCGTCATCAACATCATCCTGAAGAAGTCCAACAACGGTGGAAATATCGGTGGCACTTACGGTGAGTACTACGATGGCGGTGGTATCACCGGGCAGGTGCAGGGAAACATCGGCTTCGAGCCCATCCCGGGCGGCTATCTGAATCTCACCGCCGAGGTTCGCAATCACGGCCACAGCTTCCGGGGTGGCCTGGACGGCCGGACCCTCAAACCGAATCTGACCTTTCCGGACTCCAATATGGCCAACGTTTCGGGGTATCCCAACGTCAACCTGATCTCCGGCGATGCGGAGTACCACAGCAAGATATTTTCGTTCAACGCGGGTGCGGATATCGCTGACGGCATCCAGTTCTATTCGTTCGGCAGTTACGGAGACAAGAAAGCCGAGTCATATGAGAACTACCGGACACCCTCCACGGTGTCCTACCAGGGGCCTCTGTCCGGCGGGGTGAAGGTGTATCTGTTTCCGCTGGGATTCAGTCCCCTGGAAGCCACTCGTGAGACGGACTACGACCTGACGGCGGGCCTCAAGGGCGACCTGGATGCGTGGAAATGGGATTTGTCCGCATCCTATGGGTACAACAAGGTACTCGTGTACACGTTGAATTCCGCGAACGCGGCTATCGCTGGTGGCTATACCGACATCACGGGTGCGGTGATTCCTGGCACCGATTCCACGCCGCGGGACTTCTATGATGGATTCTTCAAGGCCACTCAAATGACGTCGAACATCGACATCAACCGGGATGTCGACATCGGTCTGGCGGGGCCGTTGAACGTTGCTTTCGGTGGGGAGTACCGGCGCAGCTCCTATGCGATCGGGGCGGGTGATCCGAACTCGTATATCGGCAGTGGCGCGCAGTCCTATCCCGGGTTTCAACCGGCGGACGCCAGCATTCATTCCCGTAAGAACTATGCCGGCTATGTCGATCTCTCAACCAAGCCGATTGAGCAATTGCGGGTCGATCTGGCGGGGCGGTTTGAGCATTACGATGACTTTGGCAGCAAGGCTGTCGGCAAGCTGACTGCTCGTTACGACGTTATTCCAGAGTTTGGTATCCGCGGAACGGTGAGTACCGGGTTCCGGGCGCCTACTCTGGCTGAGGAGTACTACCGGGCAACCAACGTCTCGCCGGACTCCGCGACTGTCCAGTTGCAACCCAATTCGAAGTCGGCAGCCGATCTGGGGCTGGGGGGGCTGAAGCCCGAGACTTCACGCAACTACAGTGTCGGGTTGGCCATGCAGCCATTGCCCGGCATCACTGCGACCATCGATGCGTATTGGATTGATATCAACGATCGGGTTGTTGCCAGTGGTACGTTGAATTCGGTGGTGAACGGGCAATTGGTCAGTCCCGCGATCGCAACCGCCATCGCAGATTCGGGAGCGGTTCCTCCCAGTCTCGTGGTTCCGGGTGGGTCGTACTCCGTCAGCTTGTTCACCAATGGAATCGATACCCGGACAAAGGGCGTCGACTTCGTATTGGACGCGCCGTTTGATTACGGTTGGAACAAGCTCGATGCCACCATTGGCGCGAGCTACTCCGAGACGAGGATCCGCAGCATTCACAATTCGCCGGCCCAATTGGCAGGGCAGGTTCCGTTCGCAACCGGATCGGCGTTGTTCGATCAGGCTGCGATTTCCGACCTGACTACGGCGAGTCCCAAGTACGTTTTGAACTTCGGAGCGTACTGGACGGCCTTTGACCGGTTCTCGGCGAGCGTGCACGAGATTATCTACGGGACGACGCAGGAGTATCAAAGCGATGGCGGCAAGACGCCTCAGGGCGCTGTCAGCAAGATTACTTACTGGCCCAACACCGTGGGCGTTACGCCGATTACCAACGTGGAGCTGAGCCTGCAGGCAACCAAGATGGTAAAGCTCAGTATTGGTGCAAATAACGCGTTCAACCGGTATCCCAACAAGGTGAACAGCATTCTGCGGCAGGGGTACGCGGCGACCTACAACCGATCCACTACGACCCTTTACCCGTCGATTTCGCCCTTTGGCATCAACGGCGGGTTCTATTACATCAAGGGCGAATTGGACTTCTGACCCACTGGGCGGACCAGCTTGCGGAGCTCGCCCGTCGCCAATTGATGCTCGATGAAATAGACGACTTCGAGGTTGACGGTGGCGGTGAAGTATTTCACCGCCTCGTCTTTTTGTCCGGCCGCCAGTTTCTTTTGGCCTGTGTAGAACAATGCTTCTGACAGGATGTCCCGCTGGCGTGGTGGGTCGTGTTCTTCACGCACTGCGTCAACGAGCTCGTCCTCGGTGATCTTTCCCTGGAGCGATTCCAGGATCGGCGCTGGCCAACCTTCGGCGATGCGGCGCTTTGCCAGGGTCGGCTCCTGCGAGCCTGAACGCAGTTGCGCCAGCCACAGGAAGCATTGCCAATAGGTGGCTTGTTCGTCGTTGGGAGCCATTGTCGCGGCGATGCGCGCGTTGGCGATGGCGTCGGCCCAATGTTCGTCAATGAAATCGAGCTGGGTGAGGAGGGTGTAGAGAGTAAAGTTGGCGCGGCCCAGGTGTAACTGGCGCTGCGTTTCCATGCGAGCGTCCGTATATCGACCCAGGTCGAGCAGACTGGCCGCCAGCTCGGCGTGCAGGAAGTCTGCCCGGGGGTTGCAGTCGATGGCTTTTGCATATGCCTCCAGCGCCTCGACGTGCTTTGCCATGTTGGAATACGCCTGGGCCAGGTCGTCATAGAGCGTGGCAAAGCGCTTGGCCCCCAGCGTTTGCGCGCAGTTTTCCGCCGGCGGCGGATCTTTCGACAGGTCAAAAGTGATGCGCGCGATCTGCTTTTGCAGAGTCGCCTGGATTGTGGGTTGCAGGACTGGGGGGTAGTGGTGGGTCGAGGCGTAGGTTAGCAGGGGCGTTGTGTCCGCCGCTGCCGCCGCGGCAAGCGCTGACGTCGCCAGCCCGAGAATGGCAAGCGTGGCGCAGAGTGTGCGCCTGACGGTTCGGTGCGCGCCGGGGTGTTTGGGGCGGTGCCTTGGTGCGTCGTCGCCCGGTTGGTTGGCGCGCACGGGCACTTAGGTGAACAGGCGCGCTTGTAGGGCTTTTACGCCGCCGCGTATTGAGTAAACGTCTGCCATCCCGCGGTCGCGGAGTTCTTGCGTGGCTGCGAAGCTGCGTTTGCCGGTGGCGCAGAGTAAAACTGTTTTGCGGGTTGGCTCGAACGGTGGTTGGCCGTGGAGCAGTTGCGCCATCGGCAGGTGGCGGGCGTGCGCCGAGGGTGTTGGAATTTGCTGCAGCTCGTGGGGCTCGCGGATGTCGATGATGTCGAAGCCGGCATCGTGGGCCTGGTCGAGGGTGTCGAATTCGAGCTCGATGGGGTTTGTCGATGGGTGAGTGCCCGTCGCGACGTGGCCGCCTGTGGCCGCGGCTGCGTTGGCTTGCGCAACGGCGCTCGCTTGGGCTGCCGCCGCCCGGGAAGTCGCGTGCTCTGGGCACGCGCTTGCGCGCTTGGTGCGCACCCGGGATGTTGAGAGCGTCAGTAGATCGAGGACGAGTAACTCGTCTTTGAGCTGGCCTGGCAGGCCCAGCAGGAGCTTCATCGCTTCAAACGCCTGCAGGCCACCGAAAATTCCAGGTACCGGCCCCAGCACGCCGGCTTCCGAGCAATTACCCACAATGCCGTCGCGTGTCGCTTCTGGCCAAACGCAGCGCAGGCAGGCAGAGCCTGGTTGGACTATCTGTAGTTGACCCTCGTACTGGTAGACACTGGCAAACACAACGGGTTTGCCTAGCCGCACGCAGTAGTCATTGAGCAGGAACTTCGTGGAAAAGTTGTCCGTACAGTCGATCACCAAATCGTGTTGGGCGATCAGGTCCGGGGCGTTGAGTGCATCCAAGCGGGTCGTGTAAGGACGAACGTCAACGTCAGGGTTGAGTGCGCGTACGCGTTCAGCGGCCAGATCCGCTTTGAGCTTGCCGACGTCTGCCAGGGCGTACATTGTCTGACGATGTAGGTTAGACGGCTCCAGGCTATCGCTGTCGACGAGGCCCAATCTGCCAATGCCGGCGCCGCCAAGATAACTGATGACCGGCACGCCCAAGCCACCGCAGCCAACGACTAGCACACGACTCGCGCGCAGTTTCGCCTGGCCTGCCGCACCAACTTCCTTGAGCGCCATCTGGCGCGAGTAGTCGGGGACGGGGGCTCCTATGCGCGCATGGGTCGCGGCTAATGCAGAGGCGTCGTGCGAATGATGCTCGTGTGAGTGTGCATGACGGCTGTGATCCGTACCACCCGTCGTCGGCGCGGCGCAGCGTTCGCAGTTGACCCAACCGGAGTCGCCGTTCTCGTAGTGCTCCTTCTTCCAGATAGGCACGCGATGTTTGACTTCGTCGATGATGTATCGACACGCCTGGAACGCTTCTGCGCGGTGGCGGGCGCTCACGCCTACCCAGACGGCCATTTCCCCGATTGCCAGGTCGCCGATGCGGTGTACGCACGCGGCGTGCTCGATGCCGAAGCGTTTGATGGCCTCTGCAACGATGCGCTCGCCTTCTTTGATCGCCAGCGGTTCGAAGGCTTCGTATTCCAAGTGACGGACCGGAAGGCCTTCGTTGTGGTTGCGAACCCAACCTTCGAATGATGCGTAACCGCCCGCCGCGGGATCCTGCAGTTGCTTCCGCAACTCGCCTTCGTTGATCTTTTCGCGGGTGAAGCTGAATGCGGCCATGGCGCTGTGTCCTATCAGCCGCCAGCGACTGGCGGAATGAAGACAACTGAATCGCCGTCGGCGAGCCGTTGCCCCCATTCCCCGAACTCGGCGTTGACGGCTACTCGCAGCATTTCAGGCGCGAGGGAGAACGGATAGCGCGACTTCAGCTCGTTGTAGAGGTCACGCGGCGTGTGGGCGCCCGTGACGACGGATTCGTCACTGCGGCCGGCTTGCTCACGGAGGATGGCGTAGTACTGGACCTTGATTCGCTTGTCACGAGCGTCGCGCGGCGCGTTACTGCCGGTAGCGTCCGCACTGGCTCGCGTCGACGCTGGCGCATTGCCTGGCGCGCCGAGGCTCGCAGCACCGGGGTTCGCCGCAGTTGGTGCTGCGCCAATGTGGACTTGGCCCGTGGCGGCGTCGACGTTGGGGGCACCGGGAATTTCGGTCGGGCTCAGGGCAGCGACGGCGGAGCCGTACTCATCCGGCGTGTTGACATTGTCGAGGGCGTGCGGATTGGGCTCATCCAACAACTTCACGTCGGAGTTGATCAGGAATTTGCGCGGGCAGTTCTTTCCGCTGGCTATGTGCGCCAGAATGGCCTCGCGGCTGGCGGGCTCGTAGATTGCGCACAAGGGTTCAGGGAGCACATCGTGACTCGAGCGAAACGCCGTTGCTAGACGCTGCGGATCTCGCGCGGCGATTAGCGTTGTCAGCGTGCCCTCGTCGAGGAACGGTAGATCGCATGCGAGAACGAGCCACGCGACGTTGGGTTGCTTCGCTTGCGCAGCCATGATGCCTGCGATGGGCCCGAGATTTGACTCCGTATCAACGATCTGTTCGAAACGAGCGCGAACGGGGTCGTTGGTTTGATCCGGACGGACGGATACGAATACCCGCTCCACATGTGGCTGCAGAAACGAGACGGCCCATTCCAGTTGCGTGCGGCCGTGGTAAACCAACACTGCCTTGTCGCGCTGCATGCGCTTGCTTTGTCCGCCTGCCAGGACGAGCGCGTAAATGGGAGGAGCTTTGGTAGATGAAGCGTTCATATGAGTTGCACTACGCTTTGCGCTTGAAGTCGCGCTTGCCACCGGTTTTCTCGACGAGGCGGACGCTGGTGATTTCGATGTCGTGGGACAGTGCTTTGCACATGTCGTAGATCGTCAGCGCGGCGACTGACGCGCCAGTAAGAGCTTCCATTTCGACCCCGGTGCGATGGTGCACGGACACTTCGCATCGGATGACAACTTCGCCGCTGCGCGCATCGTCGATCTCAATCTTGCATTTGTCGATCGGCAAGGGATGGCAGAACGGAATGAGATCATGAGTGCGTTTCGCGGCCATGACACCAGAAATGATCGCGGTGTCGAACACCGGGCCCTTCTTGGTTCTATGGCCGCTTTTGCGCAGGGCCGCTGCAACGTTTGCCGGAAATCGCACGCGCGCTTCAGCGGTGGCTACGCGATGCGTAACTTCTTTCGCGCCTACGTCGACCATGGTGGGGCGATTCTGAGCGTCCAGATGAGTGAGGCCGACGCCCCGATTGCCAACAACTTTTCTCACATCACCCGCCAATATAAAACATTTCAACCTTGTGATGATCGCCTGGCTTCTCGCGCAGTTCCGCGCGAAGCTCGCTGTATCGATCACTCCGCCCCAGCCATATGTTGCGAATCGTCTCCAGAAGCTGCTCGTCGGATGCGCCGCCGCGCAGCAGATCGCGCAAACTGGTGCCGGTGTTTGCAAACAAGCACGTGTAAACCACGCCGTCCGAGGACAATCGGGCCCGTGAGCAGTCGCCGCAGAAGGGCTGCGTCACCGAAGAGATAAATCCAACTTCTCCCTTACCGTCCACGAAGCCGTATCGCTCCGCAACCTCGCCACGATAGTCGCGCTCCAGTGGCTGCAATGGCCAGCGCTCGGAGATTCGAGCCATCAGCTCCTTGGAGGGGACAACAACGTCAGGCTTCCACTCATTTCGATTGCCTACATCCATGTACTCGATGAATCGTACGATGACACCCGTGCCGCGGAAGCGTTCCACAAGGTCCAATGCCGTGTGATCGTTCACGCCACGCTGGATGACTGCATTGATTTTGATGGGGTCGAGGCCCGCACTGCGCGCGTGCTCGATGCCGTCGAGTACGTCGTTCAGACCACCGAAGCCACCGCTCATGCGGGCAAAGATGTCTGGGTCCAGGCTATCCAGGCTCACTGTTATCCGCTTGAGCCCAGCCGCCTTCAGTTCCGCAGCGTATCGACCCAGCAGGACACCATTGGTGGTCAACGCTACGTCTTCGACGCTGGGTATGTCCGTAAGGTCGCCAATGAGGTCGGAGAGGTTGGTGCGCAGCAGGGGCTCGCCACCGGTGAGCCGCAGCTTGCGGACGCCCAGTTTTACGAACAGCTTGGATACGCGGACGATTTCGTCAAAGGACAGACGCTGGTGCGAGTTGAGGAATTTGTACCGCTCGTGGTACTTCTCGCGCGGCATGCAATAGGGGCATCGGAAGTTGCACCGGTCCATGACGGAGATCCGCAGGTCGCGGACCGGTCGGGCGAGGGTGTCCCGCGGGCTGTTCATGTTGCTGAGCGGGACGACGACTTCGGATTTGGCCATGATTTGTAAGGGTAATTACCACCGTGCCTGGGCGAATGCCAATGCAGGATCGCCAATGCACGGAATTCGCCGCGATTGGGCGTTAATGGGGACACCGGGACGGCAAGGCAAGCGGCGCCTACGCCGCTACGACGGATTACCAGCGGTGCAGCCGGGTAACGAAACCCTTCGGGTACTTGTTCGGCCCAGGCGGCAGCTCGACAAACCCGTCGGTCCCGGCCAGCGACGTGAAGTCCCCGGAACCATTAGTGGGACGGGGCATCGCCCAGGCTCGCCCCCAGTCATCGATTTCCACTCGAATGGGCATGAAGAGCGTGAGCTCCGTGGTGTTCATCACCTCACCACCGAGGGCCATTCTTTCGGCGGGGACGGGGTCTTGCCCCATCGCGGTGAACAGCGCGGGCAGCACATACCGTGACAGGCACACGACAGTAGAGACTGGGTTGCCGGGGAGGGCGAAGACCGTCGCTCCCGAGCTCGCCACACCAAACCACATTGGCTTGCCAGGTCGCTGTGCGACCTTGTGGAAAACCGTTTGGACGCCGAGCTCGTCGAGCACGCGGGGTACGAAGTCGAGTTTGCCCATCGACACACCACCGGTGAGTACCAGCACGTCGTGTGTCTCCAGATGAAACTTCAACCGCCGCCTCAGCTCAGGCACGTCGTCGAGAATGTGATCGTCAGCGACACGTTGGAAACCATGCCTCCGCAGTGCCGCGACAATCGCATACGCGTTGGAGCGGCGAATCTGGTGCGGGAGGATCGGGTCACCAGGTTCTACCAACTCGTTGCCTGTTGAGATCACCGCCAACATTGGTTGGCTACTGACGCGAATTCGCGCCATGCCTGCAGAAGCTGCAATAGCAATCTCAGGCGCCCGCAGCCGCGCACCTGCGGACAGCAGAAGAGCGCCCTGACGGGTGTCAGTCCCGCGGCGATGAATGTTTTGCCATTGCTCAACGGGGGCGTCGGGCCGCACCTCAGCTTCACTGCTGCGTACGGTGATCTGCTCTACAGGTATGACGCAGTCACATCCGCTGGGGACGACGGCGCCGGTCATCACTTCAATGCAACCAGTTGATGCTGCAAGCGACAGGGGCGGATCACCCGCCGCCTGGGTCGCCTGGATACGCAAGCGGCGGTCGCTATGTTGAACAGACGCGCTGTCAACAGCGATCCCGTCCATGGCAACTCGATCGAACGGCGGAGCGTCGCGCTCGGCGTAGATGTTCTCTCGCAACACCGCACCCGCGCAATGGTCGAGCGGCAAAGACTCAATCGGCAGACACGTCAGATGCTGCCCGATCAACTCGTCGGCCTGCGAGGGACTCAACACCGTTGGATCAACCCTTCGATTTGTCGTTCTTCGCCTTGTATACCTTGACCTGCTCGTTGAACCGGTCGGCAACACTCTGCAATTGGTCGATGGCGGCGTTGTGCTTCTGGACCTCTACCCGCTCCATATCGTCCATGGCCTTCTTCTGATCGGGCGTCGGCTTTTCGCCGGGCTTCGCAATCTTGCCCATGGCGTCGTTGCGTTCCAGCTGAATGCAGGCGACATAGGCATTTATCGCCTTGTCATAATCCTTGACAGCCTTCTGGGCTGCGACCATTTCCTGAAGCGTCGCAGTATTGCCATCCGGCAAATGATCCGGCGGCGTCGGGTAGCTGCAGTCCGCATAGGCCGTTCCAGCCGACAGAACGGCAGTCGACGCAATGGCAATGAGCAATTTCATACAGGACATCCCCTATTCTGATTGGACGGCTATCTTAGAGAAGAGCCGCCGCGGACCGCTAGGTTAACGGCTCTTTTTGGCTTTTGGAGCCAGAAAACAGTCTCGGCCGTGGTCGTTCACGACTCCGACGGCCTGCAGAAAAGCATAAATGATCGTCGTGCCTACGAACCGAAATCCACGCTTCTTCAGGTCTTTCGAAATCCGATCACTTAGAGGCGTGCTGGCGGGCAAACGTTCACCCGGTCCGCGGGGAGCAATGAGGGGTTTGCCGTCCACGAATGCCCAGAGGTAACTGTCGAACGAACCGAACTCCTTCTGTAGCGCCAGGAAGGCCTGAGCATTGGTCACGGTGGATTCGATCTTCAGTCGGTTGCGTACTATTCCGGGGTCCTTCATCAAGGCTGCGCGACGCTTGGCATCGAAGCGGGCGACCTTTTTGGGGTCGAAGGCTGCGAATGCTTTTCGGTAATTCTCCCGTTTGTGCAGGATTGTGGACCAGGACAGCCCCGCCTGGGCTCCTTCCAGAATGAGCATTTCGAAGAGATGGCGGTCGTCGTGGGAAGGACGTCCCCATTCCTCGTCGTGATAGCGGATGTACTCGGGATCATCGAGTCCCGAAGCCCAGAAGCAACGTTTCTTTGCGGCCATAGGCCGCGGACTCTAGCCAAGCCAGGGGCCGCCCGCCACGCTCCTTTCAGGCGGTGCGCTCGGCCTTCGTGTTCAGCTCCGCGCACATCTGCTCCCGCATCATGTACTTCTGTACCTTGCCGGTGACGGTCAGCGGAAACTCGCTGACGAACCGCATGTAGCGGGGGATCTTGTGCTGGGCAATCTGGCCGCTGCAGAACTCGCGGATTTCCTGATCCGTGGCGGCGGCTCCAGGCTTGAGTTGGATCCAGGCGCAAACCTCCTCCCCGAACCGGGGATCCGGCACTCCGAAAACCTGTGCCGCCTGGATCTTCGGGTGGCGATACAGGAATTCTTCAATTTCGCGCGGATAGATATTCTCTCCGCCGCGAATCAACATGTCCTTCAACCGGCCGGTGATGTTGCAATAACCTTCCGTGTCGATGACACCCAGGTCGCCCGTATGCATCCAGCCCGCATCATCGATGGCATCGCGCGTGCGCTCGGGATCGTTCCAGTAGCCTTTCATGACGGAGTAACCGCGAGTCAGAATTTCGCCCTGTGACCCAACAGGCACCACGCACCCTTGCGGGTCGACGATTTTCACCTGCAGGTGAGGATGTATGCGGCCCACTGTCGACACGCGGCGCTCGATCGTATCGTGGGTCCCACTCTGGAAACTGACCGGGCTCGTCTCCGTCATGCCGTATGCGATGGTGATCTGTTCCATGTGCATGTCACGGACGACGCGTTTCATGACTTCGATGGGGCAGGGCGCGCCGGCCATGATCCCGGTGCGCAGGCTGGAAAGGTCGAAGTTGGTAAATTCGGCATGTTCGAGCTCGGCGATGAACATCGTGGGTACTCCATACAGCGCCGTGCAGCGTTCGCTCTGAACGCCCTCGAGAGTTTGTTTCGGGTCAAACCATTCGGATGGATAAACCATGGCCGCGCCATGAGTAATACAACCCAGATTTCCCATGACCATTCCGAAACAGTGATAAAGCGGCACGGGAATGCACATCCGGTCGTTTTCAGTCAGCTCGAGGGCCCGTCCGACGAAGTAGCCATTGTTCAGGATGTTGAAGTGACTCAGCGTGGCGCCCTTCGGCGAGCCGGTCGTGCCGCTCGTAAACTGGATGTTGCAGGCATCGTCAGGCTGGATGCGGGTGGTCAGCTCCTGCAGGCGCCTGAAATCCTCGGGCTGCCCGAGGTCCAGGACATTGTTGAAGTTGTAGCAACCGGGGCTGGGCTCAGAGCCCAGCCGGATGACGCAGCGCAATTGCGGAAGCCGCGCCGCCCGAAGCTCATTCGCAGCACACGCTTCCAACTCCGGAGTCAGTGACTGCAGCACCTCCAGGAAGCTCACATTCTTGAAGCGCTCGGCAATGACCAGTGCGCGGCACCCCACCTTGTTGAGCGAAAATTCCAACTCGTGGGCCCGGTACGCCGGATTCAGGTTGACCAGGATGAGGCCCGCCTTGGCGCTGGCGAATTGCGTCAACGCCCATTCGCTGCAGTTAGGAGCCCAGATGCCGATGCGGTCGCCGGTTGCCAGGCCCAGGGCCAGAAAACCGGCCGCCAGCGTATCAACATGCTCCTTGAATTCACCGTAGTTCCAATGCACTGCCTGGTGTCGCACGATGAGCGCATCGTGTGACGTCCATTTTGCTGCGGTTGCGTCGAGCGCCTGGCCGATGGTTTCGAACCGCAACGGCACAGTGTCCAGACCATGCACGAAACTGGGTGTCATTGCCGTTCCTCCCCCCTTTCGCACCAGTGTACGCCACCAGCCGCAGTTGGCCGTTGGAATGTGCTACAGGCATTTGAGTCCCTGCAACGTTTCGCGAACGGCCTGGTCCAGAGGGGTATGCGGCTCGGCCCCGAGTACTTTCACGAGGTGACAGTTGTCCAGCCGCAATGGTTCTTCCCATAGATAGCGCATCTCACGCATCTCCCGGAACAGTGTCTTGAACGGCGAGAGCAGTGTCACCAGCGCCCACGGAAAGCGGCTCACTTTGATGTTGGAACTGCCCATGACGCGTTGGATGGCATGCGTCATGTGAGTGCCGTCAGGGTCCCAATGGCCCTGGAAATGAAAGCGCTCAAACGCGCCCAGTGTTGACTCCCGGTCGAGCAGTCGGGCCATGGTTTCGGCGAGATCAGGCAGGTAGGCCCAGGCATGCCCGGTCGCGCGGCGGCCCGGATAGGTGATGGAGGTGACGGGTTGTCCCGGTTTGACGAGCCCCTGCGAGAACCAGTTGTTTCCCGCGTTGGGTCCGAAGAAATCACCGGCGCGGACAATCAGGGATCGAACGCCGGAGTCGGTGCAAGCCTGCAGCCGTTTTTCCAGCTCGACACGGATTTTTCCCTTGACCGTCAGGGGATTTTGCGGCGAATTCTCCCGCAGGGTGGGGAAGGCGTCAGGGCCGAAATTGTAGATCGTGCCGGGAAGGAGAATCCGGGCCCTGTGGGTCCGCGCGGCGCCAATCGAGCTGTCGATCATCGGAATGACCAGTTGGCCCCAGTTGCGGTAGCCCGGCGGATTCACTGCATGGACAATCACGGACGCCCCTTCCGCTGCCCTCGTGACCTCAGCGGCATTCATGGCATCGCCCTTGACCCAGTGGATCCACGGAGTTTTTCCCTGGCTCGCGGCCTTCGTGGGATCCCGATGCAGTGCGTTGATCTGCCAGCCGTGCCGATGCAGGGCGGTGGCCACCTCGTGTCCGATTCCGCCGGTGGCTCCGAGAATCAATGCGGTTGCCATGACCGATGCTCCTGTTGCTGTCGTGTGAGTAGCAGGATGCGGTCCGGCAAGGCAAAAGAAAATTGGCTAAACAGCTGGCCTTGCTATATAAATTTGTATGACCAGCGATAACCCGGATTGGAGCCTTTATCGCTCATTTTTGAGTGTTTTGCGCACGGGGTCGCTGTCCGCTGCTGCCCGGGACGACGGGCTCACGCAACCCACGGTTGGCAGGCACATCGATACCCTGGAAAAAGCGCTGGGGGTAGCGCTGTTTACCCGTTCGCAACAGGGGCTCACGCCGACCGATGCAGCCGTGGAGCTGCGACCCTACGCGGAGAGCCTCGAAGCAACGGCCGCGGCGTTGGTTCGGGCCGCGGTGGGCCGGGCGGGGACCCGTGGAACCGTGCGGGTCACGGCGAGTGAGATCGTGGGGGCGGAGGTGTTGCCGCCGATTCTCACGGAGCTGCATGCCGGGCACCCTGAGATAACCCTGGAGCTCGTGCTGTCCAACCGGACTGAGGACCTGCTCCAACGCGAGGCTGACATTGCCGTGCGGATGGTCCGGCCAACTCAGCAGGCGCTGACGGCGCGGTTTGTAGGCAACATCGAGCTTGGGCTGCATGCGCGGCGTGAGTATCTCGATCGGCGGGGAGTGCCGGCGTCGATTGCCGATTTGCGGCGCCATGCCCTCATCGGATTCGATCACGAAAATGCCTTCATACGCTCAGTGCGGGCGCGGGGTTTTCCGGTTGAGCGCTCGATGTTTACCTTGCGAAGCGACAGCGATCTCGCGCAGTTGGCCGCGTTGCGTGCCGGGTTTGGAATCGGTGTGTGCCAGGCCGGGTTGGCGCGCCGCGAGCCGGAGCTGGTCCGGGTCATGGCGAAGTCGTTTTCGTTCAATCTGGAAGTCTGGATCGTTATGCATTCGGACCTGCGCACCAGCGCGCGGTGCCGCGTGGTGGCTGATGCGCTGGCGAACGGACTCGCTGCCTATTGCGCCTCGGCCTGATTCCTACAGCGGCTTCATGCAACAATAGGGGCACAGTGTTCCCGGAAGGCGTGCCATGGAACTGAGTCGTCGCGAATGGTTGACTGCTTCCGCGTTTCTGTTGGCCAGCCCCAAAGCCGCGCTATCCGCAGCTGCCGCGGCGACCAACGCCGCCAGCGCCAGCGCGCAGCCGATTGTGCTGTGCTGGAATGAAAATCCCTACGGCCCCTCACCCGCGGCACGCGCCATTTTGAATGGCACGATTCCAGTTGCCTGCCGCTATCCGGACGAGGAGATCGAACAACTCACCGCAGTGTTGGCCAGGAAGGAAGGCAGGTCAGCGGATCACATTGTCCTGGGTACGGGTTCGGGCGAGTTGTTGTGTGCTCTCGGCTTCCTCCATGGACGCAATGGGGGAGAGATCATCGCCGCTGAGCCGACCTACGCCGAGCTGACCAACTATGCCAGGCACGCCGGAGCACAACTCAAATTCGTGCCGGTGGACAAACAGCTCAACCACGACCTGTCGGCCATGCGGGCGGCGGTGTCGCCCAGGACGCGTGCCGTGTACATCTGCAATCCCAACAATCCGACCGGCACTGCGATCAGTGCTGCCTCCATCCGCTCATTTGTCGGCTCGCTGCCGGATTCGGTGACGACCATTGTCGATGAGGCGTATCTCGACTTTGTCGACACGGAAGGTGTTCAGACAGTGGCCGACCTCGTCGCGTCGGGGAAGCGCGTGGTTGTGTTGCGTACCTTCTCCAAGATCCACGGTATGGCCGGCGTGCGGTGCGGATACGCCATAGCGCCGCCGGACGTGGCAGCGGAAATAGCCGCTGTGCGGATGAGCAGTGCGAATATTTTCGCCATGCGGGCCGCGCGGGCCAGCCTCGGCGATACGGCGTTTCTCGCCGCTACCCGCCAGCGCATCATTGCCAGCCGCAAACGCATTACGGATGAGTTACAACGCCTCGGGCTCGCCTACGCGCACCCGCAAACAAACTTCGTGTTCTTCGATACCGGCGCGCCGCTGGACCGGTTTGATCAGTTCATGAAGTCCCGCAATATCCTCGTCGGCCGTCTGTTTCCTCCATATAACAGCTGGTGCCGGATCACGATCGGCACGGAGCCGGAAACTGACGCCTTTTTGCACGCCTTACAGGCGTATACAGGCAAACGCGCGGCTGCCTGAGCCTTCTGTCGTAAGGACTTTGGTCTTTCTGGCCGGATGTTTTGACATAGAAGCCAACACGATGTTGGTTTGTTTGTGCTCGTTGTGATGCGGCGCAATGTGGCGACAGGTCGGCTCGCCTAAGCTGCGCGCGCTCATAAACTCATCCCGGAGCGAACTGTCGATGTCCAAGAAGTCCAATGCCCAGTCCGGGCGCATTGCCTATGACGAGAGCGGCCAGCCTGTCTGGGAATGGCGCGTCGACACGGGCGTGTTCACCCGCGATGTCGACACGAGGAAGATGCGCACGGTGGAGCGAGATGCCGCCTCGAGCCTCAAGAGCGTGCCGCCCGAGCAGGCACGGCGTTTCGTGGGCTTCGATCCCTACAGCACCGCGGTGGCCAAAGAGCCGCCGGCGCCGGCCCCGAAGCAAGAGCCTCCGAAAACGAATGCTCCCAAGACGCGCCGCACGCTCGATGACATGCGCGCGCTGAGTGAAGAGATCAAGAAGAACAGGCTGAAGAAGTAGCCAGTCGGGGTTGATTCAACCCCGGCTGACCCACAGCTCCTTCAATCCACGCAGGCTCGGCACGGGCCGATACTCGAACTTCTGTTCGTTCAGCGACAGGTTCGGGAATCGCCGCAGCAAGCCCAGGATCGCTTCCTGGGCCTCGAGGCGCGCAAGCCACGAGCCCAGGCACAGGTGCCGGCCGCCGCCGAATGACTGATGCCTGATGTCCCTTCGCTCGATGTCGAAGACTTCCGGATCCGGGTTGGCGCGCGGGTCGTGATTGGCACCGGCGAGTGACAGGGTAATGGTCTGGCCCCGATGCATGGGGCATCCGGACACTGACGTGTCGGATGTCAGAATCCTGGGGGCCTGGGTGACAGGACTGTCATAACGCAGGACCTCTTCCACGGCGTTGCCGATCAACCCGGGGTCGGCGCGCAGCAGGGCGAGTTGGTCAGGGTGCAGCAGCAGGGCTTTCATGCTGTTGGCGATCAGGTCACTGGTGGTGATGTTCCCCGCGAGCAGCAGAAGGGTTGTCTGGGAGCGGATCTCCTCATCCGTCAGCGGGTTTTCACCCTCGTCAGCCGTGATCATGTTGCTGACCAGGTCGGTGCCCGGTTGTCGGCGCCGCGCGGCAATGACTTCGGAGAGGTATTCGTTGAGCTCCTGCTGGGCGCGGGCGCCCCGTTGCGTATGCTCCTGAAGACCTAACGGATTGAAGAATCCCGCCAGGATGTCCTGCGACCACTGTTTGAACTGCGCATTCCTCTTCGGCTCGATGCCGAGCAGGTCCGAGATGACAATGACCGGCAGGGGGCCCGCGAACGCTTTGACCAGATCGAAGTGCGGTTCGGTAAGGGTGTCCAGCAGCTCGACTACATTGGCGCGAATCCTCGGGCGCAGATCCTCCACGGCCTTGGGAGTGAACGGCTTGCTGACGAGCGCGCGCACGCGCCGATGCTCCGGGTCATCCATATACAGGATGGAAGTGGTCGCTTCGGCCAAACCGCCTGCCTGAGCGTTTCTCCATACCCGGCCCATGTAGGAGTCGGCAGCGGCGTTGCGCATGTTTGAAGAGTGATCTTTGTTGCGCAGTATCTCGCGCGTCTCCTCGAAGCCCGTGACAAACCATCGGCCGAGCGGCACATCGCGGTGGATGCGTTCCGCGCTGCGCAGCCGTTCCAGGACAGGGTAGGGGTCCTGTCTGAATACCGGATCCATGGGCGTGAGCTGAACGCCAGTGGGAAGAGCGGGAGCATCAACCGGTGCGGTGGTTTGTGGCAGTGGAGTCGTGGCGGACATGGCAATTCCTTTTTGCGGAAAAGGTTGGCGCCACCTTGCACCATCCCGCGGCCAACAACCGTTAAGATCTATTTAAGCAGGGCACCCCGTGGCGGCAGCCAGGGCGCGGGCGGTGGACACTCGCCGGTGTGCGTCGCCGCGACTTCGATCTCCGCCAATCCCAGGCCGCGCTCGCGATCGAAGCGCAGATCGCCGATCACCCAACCGTTTTTGCGCTCTACGACGAAAGGCGCACGAACGAATTGCATCAGCGCCGCGGCTTCGCAGTTGCGGGCCGTGAGATTGGCCAGCCGGCTCACCGGCATGGAGAACTCTCCGAACCAGGCGGTGTCCGGGACATCTTGCGCGTGGACCGCGGTCATGGGGACAGTCGTGTCCTTGCTGACCAACTTGGTCGAGCAGCTCTGGGCGCTCACCAGGCCGGGCGCTTCGCTGAGCATTCCATGCCGCGCGATGTACCGGCCGCCATGAGTCGCCAGCAGCAATACGTCCCAGCAGAAGGGGTTGGTTGGGATGGGCGAGAGGACGTGATCGATGATCGTGTCATCCGGAAAGTCCCGCGCGGCCACTGAGTTGATGTCGCGTACGGCAATCTGCCCGGCAATCGCGAGGCCGGCCGTCACACAGACCGTCGCTGCCGCGCTCGCCAATGCGGACGTTGTGACGGTGTAACGAGCACCAACGATCAACAGGCTGCAGGTGATGAGCGCAAGGAGCACCAGCCAGAACCAGCCCGGACTCATGAGAATGCTGCCGACCAACCCCGCGAGAACCGCCGTTGCGACGACCGCGCGCGCGGCGATCGATTTGGCAACGAAAAACAACGCGGCCGCGGCGAGCCAGTACAGTGGCTCGACAATGAATATGGAGTCTCCGTAAACCCAGCCGTTGTAGAAGGGCCAGAGGGGGTGCACGCCATAACTGTTCAGTGCATCCATGCCGAGATGCAGGAGCGTGCCGAACACGGCGACTGCTGCGAGCAGGAGGTGGTCACCGCGGGTCATCGACAAACGTCGGTATCTGGCCCAACCTTCAGCTGCCGCGAACAACAGAGTCGCCAGCACCAGACATCCCAACACGGTATGAGTGTAGCCGCGATGCTCGAGCAGGTAGCCGAGCTTGTCGCGCACAAATCCCCGGTAGGTCAGGACCAGATCGATGTCCGGCAGATTGCCGCCGACCGTGGCCAGAGTGACCAGCATTCCGCGGCGGGTCTCAGCGGCGAGGCCGCCGTTGCCCGCCGGCGTGAGGCGCGCTACTGCCTCGCCGGCGACCATGCCCATCAGCGAATGAGTGAGGTTGTCCATTCTAAGGAGATGTTAACAAGGCGGCGGAGTGGGGAGCGTATTTTTGCCGTACTTCGGCGTATCGCTTCGCCACGTCAGCCATCTTTCCCTGGTGCGCCAGCAGCCGCGCGAGGTAGGCGCGCCGATAACGCCAGTCTTTCCAGGTGTCATCCGGCATGCCCTGGTTCTGGCCCGCCTCGGCCGCGGCAGCGTAGTACTCGAAGGCCCGTAAGGGGTCATCGCTGGCTTCGGCTCGCTCGCCGAGTCGCGCCAACGCCGTTGCGTCCGATTTTTGCGCCCTGCGTGCGGCGGGCGACAAACCCAACAGCAGGCGCTCGGACTGCGGCAGAGGATCGAACTGAGCGGCCTCGGCCCAGAGGACCTGCGTTTTGACGGGCTCGATGCGGGAGGTCCAGACATGGGCCAGCTTGTCATCGCAGGCCGTGACAAAGTGGACACCATCCGGAGCCCACGCCGATGTCTCCACCAACTCCGTGTGCCGGGCTGCCATCAACTGTTGGCCCGTCACGGCGTCCCAGATGCGCGCGGTCTTGTCCAGCGAAGAAGTGATGATGTGCTCGTCATGCGGGGAGAACGACGCTGATGTGACCCTGTCTGTGTGTCCATTCAGTATCAGCAGTTGCTGACCTGTCACGGCGTCCCAGATCCGTGCAGTCTTGTCGTCGGATGCGGTGACGATGCGCTTGCCATCGAAAGAGAAGCTCGCAGTGGCCACCGTGCCGGAGTGGCCGGTCAGAATCATCAACTGGTTTCCGGTCTCGGCGCTCCAGATGCGGGCAGTCTTGTCGAATGAGGCGGTGACGATCCGTTTTCCGTCCGGCGACCAGGCAACCCAATTGACGGCGGCCTCGTGGCCTTTGAGCTCGGAAATCGGAGCTCCCGTGGCAGCGTCCCAGAAGCGTGCCGTCTTGTCGAAGGAGCACGTGACGATGCGGCTTCCATCCGGAGAGAATGCCGCGCCTTCAACAGGTTGAGTATGGCCTCGAAGAGCCAGAAGCTCGTGGCCTGAGGCGACGTCCCAGATTCGCGCCGTATTGTCATTGGATGCAGTCACGACGCGCTTGCCGTCTGGTGAGAACTCAGCCGATAACACCAGGTCTTCGTGCCCATTCAGAACCACGAGTTGCCGGCCGGTTGCCGCATCCCAGATGCGCGCGGTTTTATCGGCGGAGCCCGTACCAACAAGAGATCCGTCAGGAGAGAAGTCGGCACCCGCCAGGAGCTGTGAGTGTCCCGCGAGCTGCAGATCGTCACCATCCTGCCGCGCGCTCCAGATACGAGCAGTGTTGTCATCTGCCGCTGTGGCGATGTGTGATCCGTCAGGGGAGAATGTGGCGTAAATGACTTGCTCGGCGTGGCCGCTCAACACCATCATCTGGCGCCCGTCGGACGCATCCCAGACACGGGCCGTTTTATCATCGGACGAGGTGACTATCCGCTGGCCATCCGGAGAAAACACTGCGCTCTCCAGAAGTTGAGTGTGGCCGCTCAATACAGACAGTTGCTCGCCGGTCCTGGCGTCCCAGACCCGGGCGGTCTTATCGCCCGAAGCGGTGACGATCCGGGTGCCATCCGGTGAGAACTGAGCCCAGTTGACATCCCCTGCGTGCTTGTTGAGCTGCAGGATTTCCCGGCCTGATTCCACATCCCAGATGCGGGCGGTGTTGTCATGAGCCGCTGAGACGACGTGCTTGCCGTCAGGGGAAAAGCTGGTTGCCGTGATCACCCCCGTGTGACCTTTGAGCGCTCGAATTTCGGCGCCCGTGCCCACGTCCCAGATCCTGACAGTGTTGTCATAGCCGCCGGTCACTACCCGGCGGCCGTCCGGGGAGAAGCCGGCAGAGCGTACCCGGTCGCTGTGCCCGTTGAATTGCTGGAGTTGTTTGCCAGTCTCCGCGTCCCAGATCCTCGCGGTCTTATCCAACGAGGCTGTGACAATGCGCTTGCCATCGGGAGAAAAGGCTGCAAATCGTACCCGCTGAGTGTGGCCCGTCAACACGAGGATTTGCTTGCCGGTGTGCGCATCCCAGATACGCGCTGTCTTGTCATAGGACGCAGTTAGAACCCGCGAGCCGTCCGGGGAGCAGACAATTGACCGAACCTGGTCGCTGTGTCCCGTGACAACAACCTCCGTCAGGTCTGCCGCACGTCCCTCCTGAAACACGCTCAGGGCCTCGGGCGTGTAGGGGCGATCCTGGTTTCCGAGCACTTCGAGGATGATTGCGAGCCCGTTAATGTCGTTGTCTCTCACACGGCCCGCGGCAGTTTGCGTCAGCGATCGTGATTGCGCATCGAGCGCGGCGTCGCGTTGCTTCGCTGCGATTCTCGCTTCATAGGAGGTAATTGCCAATGCAAGCACGAGGAAGGTGGCGATGCCGAGACCTAACCGGTTGCGCCTGACATACTTCACGGTTCGATAGCCAAAGCTATCGCGCTGCGCCGTCACGACGTCGCCCCGCAGAAACCGGCCGATGTCATCGCTGAATGCGATCGCGGTTGGGTAGCGCTCCGCCGGAAGTTTCTTCAGCGACTTGGCGACGATGGTTTCCAGATCGCCGCCCAGCACTTTGGCGAGCTTCCTGGGCGTGGTGCCACGGTTTGCCGCGGCGCTGGGGCTCATGTTGCCGCGGCTGAAGGGCACCGGCTCGGAATTCAGAATCGCTTCTTCGAGCGCACCCCGTGTGTCACGGGACAGGTGGTAGGGACGCTCGCAGCTGCACAGCTCATAGAGCATGACGCCGAGTGAGTAGATATCGGCAGCAATGGTGACCGGTGCTCCGGTCACCTGTTCGGGCGCGGCGTAGTCAGGCGTCATCGCCAGGCCGCCGAGCCGCGTCAGCTCGGTCTCCTGCGCTTCACCTTCGGGCAGCAGTTTCGCGATTCCAAAATCCAGCAAGTGGACCTGGCCATCCTCGGTCACGAGAATGTTGGAAGGCTTCAGGTCGCGGTGAATGACCAGGCGCGCGTGCGCGTACTGAACGGCGGCGAGTACCTGCCTGAACAGCTCGAGGCGCACATTGACCGTGAGCCGATGCTCATCGCAATACGCTTTGAGCGGTATGCCCGGGATGTATTCGAGCGCGAGATAGGGTTGGCCGTCCGCCGCGAAGCCCGCATCAAACAGCCGCGCGATGTTGGGATGGCTCAGGCTGGCGAGAATCTCCCGCTCCCGCGAGAAACGTTCGGCCATGACCCGACCGGTGAGGGTGGAGCGGATCAGCTTCAATGCGACCTGGCGGTTGAACAGGCCGTCGGCGCGCTCGGCCAACCAGACGCTGCCCATGCCTCCATGTCCCAACAGTGAGACGATGCGGTAGGGACCAAACTGTTTGCCGATCAGCTCGGGTTCCGCGGCAGGGGATGGCTCACTCAACGGCGCCAGCGTCTCCAGAAAGCCCTGGGCGGCCATCCTGTCCTGGGCAGTCAGGAGTTTGCGAAGCAGGGGTGCCAGCTCGGGCTCCGTGCTCGCGAGGCGCGCGAGCCAGGTTTCCTGCTCGGCTGGCCTGAGGTCCAGTGATTCATCCAGGAGCGCCAACAGGCGGGCCGACTGTGCCGGCGACACGCCTTTGAAGAATGCGCTCGGGTCTGCTGAGCCTGCCGACATGTGACCTTCGGTCCGTTTGTCAGGTTTGTGTCAGGTTATCAGGTCATTGTGCGCGCCGCCACGGAGCGCCTGTTGGAAAGTCATGCGGACCCTGGTTCCTTTGCCGTCAGGGCCCGAGTCGATGGAGACCGAGGCCCCATGCAGCTGGGCAACTTCCGCAACAATTGCAAGACCCAGTCCGCTCCCGGCGCCGCGGGCATTGCTACCGCGGAAGAATCGTCCCAGCACCCGCTCCCGTTCGTCGACCGGAATTCCGATCCCGTTGTCGCAGACCTCCAGAAATTCAGCCCCGCAGCGGACCGTGATGGTGCCGCCGGCAGGCGTATGCGCTATCGAGTTGTTGACCAGGTTGCTGAGCGCTTCCAACAGCAGCCATCGCACGCCCTGGATGGTGCCTGGACCCGTGTCCGCGCCAATGTCGATTCCGGCAGCGAGAGCTGCGGAAATCCTGTCGGCGACAGTTGATTCAACAACGTCCGCCAATTCGATCTGCGTAAACTCCCAGCGCAGATTAGCGGCTTCGTCGGAACGGGCGAGCGCCAAAAGTTGCTGCGTGGTGTGGGTCAGTCGTTGCGTGGCTTCGAGCAGTGGCGCGAGGCGCTCCTTGACCGCCGCAGCGCAAGGGTCCTCCGTCAAAAGCTCGAGTTGCACCTGCAGGCCTGTCAACGGAGTGCGCAACTGGTGAGCCGCGCTCTCGAGGAAGCGCCTTTGCGCATCACTGGTCGCACGCACGGTCACAAACAGTCGGTTCAACGCCGTGACCAACCCTTCGATCTCGGTGGGGACTGATTCCCGCGGAAGGGGTGTCAGATCGCGGGCGGATCGCTTTGAAATCTGAGCCTCCACGCTTCGCAACGGTCCCAGCGCGAGACGTACGCCAACCCAGATGAGCGCCAGTACGAGGCTGAGCTGAGAGATGTCCACGGCCAGGGCCGTCCCCAGAATGCGCGAACGTGTGTGATCTCTTTTGTGCAAGGTCTCCGCAACCGACACATCGAGGATGCCGGTAGCGGTCTTGGCGCGATAGGTGACGAGCCGTACGGGTTCGCCGTGATATCGCGTGTAGCCGCGCGCGGGATTGGTCTTTTCCGGCGGCAACTGCGGCAGGTCGCGGTCACCTGCGATGAAATCACCGGATTCGGCGGTGACTTTGAAAAAGATGGAGTCGTAGGTGTCATAGCGCAGGATCGCAATGGCGTCGGGCGGCAGGGACAGGGTGGGATGTCCCCGGGCGTCGGCTCTGACATGTGCGGAGACCGCGAGCGCCGCATCAAACAATGCCTGATCGTAGGCGTCCCGGTACGGAGCGAGTGCCGTGAAGTAGTCGCTCAATGTGCCTGCGATCAGAATCAACACGGCCGGCAGTAACAGCAGGGCCAGCAACCGCTTGCGAATGGACGGCGCGGTCATTTCCTCGGCTCATCGATGCGGTAGCCCATGCCGCGCACCGTGCTGATGAGCGCCGCGTTGCCGAGTTTGGCGCGCAGGCGGGACACATACACCTCCACCGCATTCAGTGTCAGGTCCTCACTCCAGTCGGCGATGGTGCTCATCAGCTTGTTCTTGGACACGATGTGACCGGCATTCAGGATCATACATTCCAGGATCGCCCACTCCCGCTGGCTCAGCTCCAGCGCCTTGCCCGCGGCGGTGACGCTCTTGCGCGTCGTGTCGAGCTCGAGATCCCCGAAGGCGATCCGGGGATTGGCCACTGAGTTGGAACGCCGGATGAGGGCGCGGCATCGGGCCAGCAGCTCGGGCACTTGAAACGGTTTGGTCAGGTAATCGTCAGCGCCCAGATCGAGTGCTGTAACGCGGTCCTCGAGTCCGTCGCGGGCCGTGAGGATCAGGATGGGGATCATGTGGCCCCGGCTGCGCAGGGAGCGTACGAGCTGCAGGCCGTCCTGGCGCGGCAGCCCTATATCGGCAATGACCAGGTCGAAGGATTCCGTGTCGAGGGCCGTTTTCGCAGCTTCAGCGCTCGAAACGAGGTCTGCGGCGAAGCCGCCCCCGGTCAGGGCACGGCGGATGCCATCGCCGACCAAGGGGTCATCTTCGACTACCAGAACTCGCATGGCACGCAGGCTACACCATCGACCGGACCTTCGCGGGCAGTCAGGTTCACGTCAGGAATGGCGGTTACTGTGGGTGGCAATACCCCGGCAGGTACGACTATCGAAGGAGGTACCCCATGATTGCGCATACAAATTGGGTTCGGGCCATTCTGGCGGCTCTCGCAGTCGGTGTTCTGTTCGTGCTGACGGTACGGGCGGTTGGTTTGAATGAGCTCGAGCAACGGGACCACTGCGCTGCCGGGAAGCTCGAATCATGTCGTGAAGGAGGATCCCGTGGCGCAACTGACTGATGAGCTGATCTCGCGGCATGGCAGGAATTCCATCCGCAAACACGTACCGATTGTCATCAGCGGGTTGAAGGTCATCGTGCAGGCCGGACATGTGACGCTGCAGGGCCGGGTGAGTCTCGCGTTCCTGAGCACACGCGCCGAGAAGATCGTGCGCGGGCTCCCCGGTGTTACCGGTCTGACCAATCAGATCGTCGTCACGCCCGTCAGTGCCGCCAACACCGAATCCAACGATTCGGCCTTCGCACATACCAGGTCTGCAACAGCCTCGAGGTCGTTGAGGTCCACGACCGGAACGGTTGCATCCAACAGCTTCTGATCACTCGCAACGGCGACGATCCGATCGTCTTGCGGATAAAGAGGTGTCTTCTGCGTTCCCATGCGGAAGACTTCCAGCTTCGGATGACGGTCAGTCTTGAATCCTTCGACCAACACGAGGTCACACGGGGACAGTCGCTGAAGCAGCTCAGCGAGCGTGGCTTCCTTGCCGTCGCCCACTTCGTGCATGTGTGCCCAGCGCAGGGCAGAGGACACGATCACTTCGCTCGCGCCCGCCTTGCGATGTTCGTATGAGTCCTTGCCGGGCTTGTCGACATCGAAGTTGTGGTGAGCGTGCTTCAGGGTGGCTATTTTGAGGCCCCGGCGCCTCAGCTCGGGAATCAACTGGACGATCAGCGTGGTCTTGCCGGAGCCACTCCAGCCGACGATCCCTAAGACTTTTGCCTGGTTCATGATGCGGTTACCAGCGAAACAGAGCTGCCGTGAAACCGGTGGGATAGTCACCGGATCGTGGCGGCAGCTCCACGAAGCCGTCCGTGCCCGTCAGTCCCAGGAAGTCACCCGGGCCGTTGGTGGGACGCGGCGTTGCCTTCCCGCCGGTGATCACTACCGGGACGAATTGAACGATCGTGCGGCCGGGGCTGAAGGGGACCGCCAGCTCGATCTGCTCCGGGCCCCTGGAGCGTGCGGCCATTGCCGCAAGGGCGCCCGGTATGACGTACCGACGCAAACAAACCAGCGTCGCGACCGGATTGCCTGGCAATCCAAACACAACCTGACCTGTCGGGCCTACACCGAACCACATCGGCATGCCGGGCCGCTGCGCGACCTGATAGTACACCTCGCGCACGCCCAACTTCTTCAGCACCTGGGGCACGAGGTCAAACTTTCCCTTGGACACGCCGCCGCTCAGGATCAGAGCTTCTCGTTGAGCCAGATGTTGTTGCAGTCGCTCGGTCAGCACTGCCTCGTTGTCGGCGATATGATCGTCGCCGATCTTGTCGAAGCCGTGGGAGCGAAGTGCCGCGACAATCGCGTACGCGTTGGAACGACGTACCTGATGAGCGGCAATAGGTTGCCCCGGCTCAATCAACTCATCCCCCGTCGATACCACCATGAAATCCGGTTGGCGGCTCACTGCGACAGTGGGTAGACCCGCGGAGGCAACGACCGCGATCTCAGGCGCCCCCAGCCGCATCCCCGCTGTCAGCATCGGCACGCCAGGCTCGCTGTCCGCGCCGCGCCGCTGGACATTTGTATATGCCTTGCCTTTGACCTCATCTGTCAGTGTCGCTATGCCTCCAGCGAAGTCGTACTGCTCCACGGGGATGATGCAGTCGGTGCCTCCCGGCAACATCGCTCCGGTCATCACTTCGATGGCATTGGCCGCGTCCTTCAGCTCCAAAGGCGGCGCGCCGGCTGGTTGCATCGCCTCCACGGTAAAGCGTCGCTGACCTCGGGCGAGGGCACTGCTGCTGACGGCGATGCCGTCCATGCAGACGCGGTCGAATGGCGGGTTGTCCCGCTCCGCGTACACGTCGCGCCGCAAAATCTGGTGCAGACACTGGTCCAGCGGCCGCTCCTCAATCGGGGCGGCAGGCCAGTGAGATTCAATAGCCCGCAGTGCCCCCTCGGGGGTGATGAGCGATTGCGGGAGGGGCGGCTTGGGCATTTGCCTGGATTTTATAGCGATCCACCGGGGGCGGAACAGCAGAACGTCTCGAGGGTTGAGATCGATGTACCACATGGGAGCACGTCGATGGCTATTCGAGCGCGGCTACAACCACGGACGGTGGTCATCACCGGAGCTACGGCAGGAGTCGGGCGTGCGCTCGCGCTGCGCTTTGCGGAGTCGGGTGATCGTCTGGGGCTCATTGCACGGGACGCAACTGC